>CEON01045669.1_pt1 | contig 20170 bp, 7 predicted proteins | sample 530291 | NCBI WGS metagenome assembly CEON01 (sample SAMEA2619888, study PRJEB7988) | marine metagenome | biome: marine biome (ENVO:00000447); feature: surface water layer (ENVO:00002042); material: "saline water (ENVO:00002010), including plankton (ENVO:xxxxxxxx)" | depth 5 m
GGTTGATCCATCAACGGGTACGGTATATCCATCAACAAGTAGTTTGTACAACTATGGAATAGATGTTGAAGAGTTTGATCCAAGAGGACACATGAGACACGACGGTTCAACATCAATAGAATTAGAAGTTGTTAGTAAAATTGGGATAGCTGGTGGTATTGTAGATATTCCGGAAAACGCAGCTTGTTGGGAGACTGAGCCAAAAGAAAGTGTCGATGTTGATTTATACTATGAGGCTTCTGGTGCTTTACCATTAAAACTAAAAGAAGGTAATACAACATCTTTTATACCTATAGGATCTAAAGTAGGATCAATAAAAACATATAATGGTAGTGAGCAAATAACAGATATAACCGCTAATGATACAGAGGATCATAAAGTTACTAGAATATATTATGGTCATGATGGTCCTATTGTAGAAATCAAATCAACAGATGATGGAATAGATTACGATTTACACACTTATAGAATAACAGCAGGTAATTTCATGACTTTTACACACAGTGACGGAACAGTAACTAGATCTAAAATATTAAATTTTTATAATATAATAGACACGGATAGTTCTTCTGCTCCATATAGATATCAACTCCAGAAACAAAGATGGTACACAGTTGGATTAACGAGAAACGCTGATGATAGTTTAAGTTTTAATGATATAACTGGTGAGGCTTGGTCGAATACTGGCTCAATGGGTGGGGTTGGTGATGGTAGTAATATCAGTGTTATTGGGAGTGGTGTTCCACCTGGAATGTACCTCAATAATTACTCTGGTGATCCAAACAACGTGTGGACTAATAATTTTGAATGGATGGATATTGGAACAGAATATACTGTTTATTTAGTAAAAGGAACAGGTTGGGTTCAACTTGAATCAGATGTTTTTAATGAACCAACCGTATTGGGTTGGCACAATTGTTATTCATTTGGTAATGGTGTTGAGTCAGATAGAATTAGAGATGATTTTAATGCCCCACAAATAGATAATGGTGTAAAGGTTTCTAGTACGTTTTCTGGGTATAAGTCAGAAAATAAATCAAGTGGTATAATACATTCTGGAGTATACAACTCTACATCTGAAACTAACGAGCTCAATGAGTTTAATATGTCTAGTAGTATAACTAAAGATTTAAATCCAGCGTATGGCTCGATTCAAGCTTTAAAAACAAGAGACAATAATATAGTTTGTTTAACAGAGGATAGAGTTATAAAAGTTTTAGCTGGTAAAGACGCTCTTTATAATTCTGACGGTAAATCTCAATTGGTGTCTACAAATAGAGTGTTAGGTGATGCAACACCTTATGCTGGTGATTACGGTATATCAAAAAATCCAGAATCACTAGCCTGGGATAATTATAGATTATATTTTACTGATAAACAAAGAGGAGCGGTTTTAAGATTATCAATGGATGGTTTAACACCAATATCTAATGTCGGTATGAAAGCTTGGTTTAGAGAATATTTACAAAAATCACAAACTGTTAATCTTCTTGGAACCTATGACATCGTTAATGGAGAGTATAATTTAACACTTAATTATCCATCTGAAAACACTCAAGATGATACCACTATTAGTTACAATGAAGCAAGTAAAGGTTGGATAAGTTTTAAGTCATTTATACCAGATGCTGGTGGTTCTGTTGGTGGTAAATACTTAACAGCTAAAGGATCAAGTATATATGACCACCATGTTGGTACTGTAGACAACGAACCTAATCAAAATACTTTTTATAATGAGTTTACTCCAAGTAGCTTTAAGGTTTTGTTTAACGATAACAATAGCGTCATAAAATCTTTTTACACTATAAATTACGAGGGAAGTCAAGCTAGAATTGTTCAAAATTTAGATGATACTAATGAGTTTTATAACGTTGAAAATAAAGATGGATGGTGGGTTGAATATTTAGTTACAGATTCTCAAAATGGCAATGTACCAGAGTTTATTAAAAAAGAAGGAAAGTGGTTTAATAAAATAAACGGTGTATTCAGTGAGGGTGGAGAATATATATCTCAAAACACTGAAGACTTTAGTATACAAGGTATTGGTTTTCCTATACCACCACCACCAGAACCAGAGCCGGTAGAAGATCCAACTTGGCAACTTGTACCACAATATGGTACTATACCTGAAGGCGGTAGTACCAACGTATTACTAATATCTGAAAATGTGCCATCTGGAACGTGGGTTGGTTTCACGATAACCGGAACAGCTACAAATAGTGATATACAATTCGATGGTAGTTGTGGAGATGAAGATAATTTGAATACTTCGTTTTGGGATCAATCTGTGCCAGTAGTTGACAGTGTTTTTTATGGCACTAATCAATATGGTAATGGGTTTACGGTTGGTAATTTAACTCAAAATTTTGCCACTTTAAATCAAGGTATAATAACAGCTTGTGAAGATGAAACAACAGAAGGTCCTGAGTTCTTAACTATAACACTAACGGGATATCAAGTTCCCGGTGCAGATTCTCCAACCTTTATTAATGATACTATACAATGTACTATAAACATAAGTGATACTAGTATAGAAGAAGAGGTATTTACTGAAAAGCTTTTAACAGTTAAAAATGATGAACAAGAAGATACACCAGATAATTAAAAGATATGAATTTATTTAATGTAAACGTAAGTGAGTGGACTTCAATAGAAATGCCAGGGGATGTTGGGGTAGGAACTTTCCAAGGTATAAATATGGGAGAGGGTGAAGGAGAGGTATTTAATAGTACTATCCTAACTATAACACCAGATAATAGTCCTGATAATATATCTAACCTAGAAGAGGGACAGGAATATGTTGTTTCCGCAAATGCTTTTAGTGTTCCAACAGATCCAAACGTCGAAAATACTATAATTGTTAATAACACAGAAAATAGTGACGGCGAGATTATAGGAACGTCTACATCGTACTCTAGTGTGCCTAATTATTTAAATGGTGTTGACCAAGGTCATATTTGGCGCGTTGGAATATATGACACCGGTGTAGCAGGTATGCCTGGTAACACAGTTGAAGTTCAAGTTATATTGAGTGGAAATTTTGTAATGCCAAATGAAGATTATACTATACACCTTGATTTAGATGGTGCTGCAGGTATATATACTTATGAAGAACCGTTTATAAGTGAAAATGTTTGGAGCTTTATATTAACAAATGCAATATGGCCTGGACAAAGACCATTATTAAATACAAATGCTATTAGACCAGATTTATTACCCAACGGTACATTAAGAGCATGGGGATCTGAGGATAGTATAAATAATATTTCTAATGGCGGTGCCGCAATGTTTCAAGCGGAATACACTCTTGATGGATACCAAGAATATCTACAATATGAAGCTCAGGGTAAACAAAATCCAAATGCTATAGCTAATTGTACTATAACACCGTTAACACCTTCTAGTGAATATAACGTATTAGATGGAACGTGGTCTATGATGGCTGATGGTGTTGATAATCCTTTTCCAAGAGCAGATTTATATTCTGTAAAATGGAAAATATCAGCTAACACTGGCTTTACAGTTGATGCTGGAGATTTTCAAATAATGGGAGCAGATCATGTATTTGCTCCAATCAAGGCAATGGGTTTTTCTCAATTCCAAACAGTTAATGGACAACAGGGTTATAATTGGTTAACTTGGAATACTGGAGGATCAGGTGGCTATAGTACCTTCAATGGTGGTATGTTTAATACATCCACAGAATACTATAATAGTGATGGTGAGTGGATTCAAAATATTGATGATGTTTGGACGGCGTGGGATATTTACGATTTATCACTTCCTACTCCTTACGGTTTAAAAGGCGCAAAAGGAACTGATCCAGGTGTTGTGGCTTATGGTTTTTTCTACTTTACCGACGGCGAAGATAATCAAGGAACACATGTTGATGGAGATGGTAATTACTCTTGGAATTTAGAAGCAGTTTATTCCGAAACTCCAGGAACAACTTGGAATGGTTGGTGGTATGATTTTCAAACTGACCACGAAAATGGTATGCCAACCACAATTACTAATTCAGGTGCTTGGCACCGTGAGCCGCTTTTCGCTGGAAGTACCGTTGTGCCAGATACAGTTTCACCGCAAACTGTTTTTGAACCTAGAATACATAACGAAGAAAACTGTGATCCACTTGGAATATCTGGGATGTGTCCAACATACGACTCTGATGTTTTAATTAATGGTGACCAGATTGGTGAGGGAGGTACTGGATGGCCATATGATTGGCCTCAAGGTATTTTAGAACCAAATAGTCCAAACTGGGGGGATACCATTTCACCTGACCTAGATGGTTATGGTCCCAGGGCAATATATAGCCTACATACATGCAATTGTTTTCTTGATACTCAATGGCCAAGTCAATACATAGGTAAAATTCCTTGGCAAGAACAGTATTATTACACGGCCTCTGAATTAGAAAATGACATATTCCCAACTATTTTATGGGCGGGAAGTGAAGTTGGTGTTGATTCGTCTTATCCACCTCAACAAGTTGATTATATAGACAATGAATTTATATATGGACCTGAGTATTATTACGAGCCACCTGAGAATTATGAATTTGGTGCTTATGTTTGGCACAATCCAGCACATTTTGCTTTTGTCGGAGATGGTAGTGGTTGGATTCCAAATAATGATGGAGGTTATACTCGCGTTGCTTTAGGGCCTATTACTTATCCAGGTGGATCATATACTAACATAACGTCGTCATCTCCTGCTAGACCTTGTTATAAAAACATAAAAGTTTACAACGAAAATTCATATGGATATAGAGCAGTCCTCACTGCCCCAGGTGATGTTAATATGTATGGATCCCAATACCAATTATCTCATTTAGACGGACACCCAGGTGATAATCAACTAGGTGGACAAATCGGTGTATTTAAAAAAGTCTTTTTATCCAACACCAATCCTGGAGCAGATGATAACGAAGTTATAGTTGAAGCATTTGTAGATGGAGATGCTGTTAGAGTGTTTAATGGTGATTCACGTGCCACATCATCTGGTGGAATAACTGATGCTCCTGGCTTGGATCCAGAGGAAGTTGATTTTCCGGGTGCTGATTGGTACAATGCTCCAGCATGGATTGGTTTACAGATAAATGGAGACGCAAAACCAGTGGGATCATCAATGCCACCTCCACCGGGTGTACCTATTGTATCGAGTTTTAACATGCAGATAGTCGATAATACGCTTGATTCGAACAGCGGTTCTATAACTATAGAACCTAGAAGAGAGATTAGTCTTAAAAACACTATACAAAAAGAAGGCTTTGAAGATCAAAAAAATATATACTCGCTATTTGGAAACATAAGATACGATGATAATAGGCCTATCGCAACTATAACATTTGATGCTACAAAAGACAATGATGGAAAATATACACATTATTTTCCTTCTAAACCAAAAATATATCAAAACAACACAGCCAGTAGATTGGGTTTTGATTTTATAGAAAATGTTAGATTAGTTTTTAAGGAAAAATACAAGAATAATAAACTTGTTTATAACTTATTTTTAAATATAAAAAACCAAAAAGCAGATCTACAAGACATAGTCGTTAATGTTAACTATAAACAAAAAGTAATAAAATCGAGAGGTAAAGCTATAACTAATATAAATGTTGGTAAAACAGAGATTAGTTCAATTGGTGAGAATAAAAGAATAATGGTATACGGAACACCGGGTGCTAAGTTTATACTAGAGGTGAACGCTATAATAAAACAATTTGATGATGGAGCTCAATCTTGGAATGTAGATGGTAAAGCAGAGGAAACAAGTAGATCAAAAAGATCGTTATTGGTTAAATCTCTTGGCAATACAAGTGTGGAAGATGGTGGGCAAAGTGGAAAAATACTTAGAGGTAAAATTGATAAAAATGGAAGATCCAAAATTCATTTTAATATACCACCTTCAAGCACGGAACAATCATATGAAATCGAAATAATAGGTGATACAAATAAAGATGGCTCATTAACTACAATTAATTCAAATATAGCCGATACTTATATTATAACTCAATATCCTACTCCTAATTTAATACTAACGGCATCGACAGCTGGTAATGCTTTTACTATAACAGATCATAAAGGAACAACTGGAGGTGCTGGTGTTAATAGTGTTATAACATATAGGGGTGCTTTAAATAAAACTAAAAAACAATTAGAAAACTCAAGAAGAACTAAAACGTTAATAAGTTTTAGCTATCTACTAGATCTTACAGATAATACAAAAGTATTTCAAAGTGCTATACCGCCTAACATAAGTCACTTTAAAAACTCTTATAAAGTTAGCAATGGTGGTACTGTTTTTCAAGTTTCTAAAGTAAGTTGGACAGCTATCAATGCTAATACGATAACATTAACAGGTGAATTAAGCATATTAAAATGGGGTAACAAAACTGTAAATTTAACATTAGATTTAGATCAATTAATAACTCATAACCAATAATTATGCCGGAAATAGAATTAGAATTTGAACACGTTAACCAATCATTACAGGTTGGTGATATAGCATATTACACAACAACTAACGAAACTGGAGGTTTCGATTTTGCCAACAATAATAATATAGTTAAAATAGGTGTTGTGGTTGGTGTACTAGGTAATATAATAACAATTGATTTAGAACCTGGTATATCTGAACCATCAGAAAGTAATGATTATTGGGAAAATAATTTTATATTATTTAGCAAAGATAGTACTGTCAATACCTCATCGGTTTTAGGATATTACGCTGAAGTAGAATTTAGAAATAATTCAAAAGAACCAGCTGAATTATACGCAACATCATGTGAAATATCAGAAAGTAGTAAATAATCGCTAAAAAATGTAACTATATACATAGTAAAATTTAATTATATGAACGAACTGGAGATATTGCCTAATTTTGGTATAGGTAAAGACTTTGAAACTGCTGTTACAAAGTTGGAAAATGATCTCAAAAACATTGCTGATGGTGATAAAGTTATTGCTGGTGATGATAAAAATCCTATAGTTAATAATAGTGATAAAATACCAATTGAACACTTTTTTATGGACGGTGTTTATATTAGAAAAATGACAATGTTTCAAGGAACAATAGTTGTTGGAGCTATACATAAGCATTTACATATGTGTTTTTTACTAGAAGGTCACTTAAGTGTGGCTAGTTCTCAAGGTGTAAGAGAGTATATAGCACCATGTTATATTATAGCTGAACCAGGAGAAAAAAGAATATTATATGCTCATGAAAATTCATGTTGGTATAATACTCACAAAAACCCAAGTAACACTAAAGATGTTACAAAATTAGAAAATGAAATTGTAGCACTTAGTTACGAAGAGTATAATAAATATAAAACTAAAAAATAAAAAAAATATGGCATTTAAAATGAAGGGCTATCAAGCTCACAGCAAATCACCGATGCAGAAGGGTGGTGTATGGGATACCGTTAAATCAAAAGCAAAGCAAGCTAAAGATTACATATCTGAAAGATTGCCTTCGACAGCCAACATGTCTAATATAGTTGGTGATCCGGAGTTTAAAGCTAAGATGACTAGACAGATTAAAGCGGGTGAAGAGAAGCTAAAAAAACAAAAGGTAGATCAAGCTTATAGACAACAAAAAAGAGATAAGATGCAAGCTTACAAAGAAGAGTATCGTAAAGGACCAGGTTCTAAAAAAAGAGCAAATGAAACAGACGAGCAGTTTAATAGAAGATATAATGATATGAAAAGACATGCTCAAAACTATGCGGAGAAAAAATATGCAGAACATGTAAAATCTGAAAGCGAAAAAATGGGGCCAAAAACTCAAACCCAATCAATCGCTGAGAGAGATGTAAAAAAGCCTGTTCCATTTGCTAAAAAGAAAAAATATTAATAATGTCTTTTATAGCCGTAGGAATAGTTGCTGGAGTTGGTGCTTTAGCTTCAGCCGGCGTTGCTGCGCATGGAGCTAATAAAGCTAAAAAAGCTGCTGAAGAAAAAGAAAGAGAAGCTAGAGCTGAAATGGAAAGGCTTAAACAAGCTTATTCTGATTTAGACACTAGTAATCCATATAAAAATATGGAAAATATGATGGAAGATTTAACTATCAACCAAAAACAATCTGAATTTCAAAAACAGCAATTTCAACAAACTCAAGCAAATACATTAAATCAATTAAGGCAATCTGCTGGTGGTTCTGGTATAGCTAGTGTTGCTCAAGCTTTAGCTCAGCAAGGCTCTCTTAATGCTCAAAAAGCAGCTGCTGATATAGGTAGACAAGAGGCTCAAAACCAAACCTTAGAAAGACAACAAGCACAATCTCTTCAAGCAAAAGTAAGAGAAGGTGAGGTTTGGTCTAGGGGTCAAGAAAAAGATAAGGTTTCAACATTACTTGGAATGTCTCAACAAGAAACAGCTGCATATGGTCAACAAGCAGCTGCAGCTGAACAAGCTAAATGGGATGCCATATCTGGTGGTATAAGTGGAGTTACTGATGCTGCTACTATGGCTATGAAACCTCCAGTTTAAATAATTTAATATGGCAGATGAAAGTTTAATAAGGGGCGCTTATCATGCTGCCGCCGCTGACAGTAGTGTTGGTGGTGGTATAGCTAGAAGTAAAGCTGTTTCTAAAATAGGGCAAGATTTAGTTCAAAAAGGAATAGGTTTAGCTGAAGAATATAGAGCTGCAAAACAAAAAGAAAAAGAAGAGAAAGAAGCTTTAGGTAAAACTTACGATTTAAATGCTCAAAAGGTATTAGACAATTCAGATTTACCATACGAAGAGTGGAGCGCCTTATATGATCAACTACAAGCAAAAAGAGAAGACTACATAAATGGTGATAAAAAGCAAAAGGCTGAATCCATAAGAGACTTAAACATGAAAGCAAAAGACTATGCTGATTACAAGTCTTTTAGAATGGATTTATCAGCAGCTCAAAAAGACAAAACAGCCGGTATAAGTGCTGGTTGGCAAGGTGAGGATAGAGAAGCTATTATGGCTGTTTTGGAGAGTACACCTAATTTAGTTCAAAAACCTTGTGTTGATGATGATGGTAATCCTGTTGATGATTGTCCTGATAAAGGTAGAATGGGTGTTATGGTTGGTGACGATTGGATGGATATAACGACACTAAACTCTAAGTTAAAAGAAAACATGATAGATGTTGGATCTAGAGATTTACTAAATGTTTATTCAACTCAAGCTAAGGTTGATTCAAAAAATATACAATATGGGCAAAATGGTGATTTTAATTATGATTCTGCCTATGAAGAAATATATCAAAATGTTGTTGGTAAGTCGCAGAATATTAAATCACTTGTACACGATGAGATGATAGGTGGAAGATCTTTTTACTCAGATTTAATGGGTAGATTGCAAGATCAAAAATATGAAGATTTAGGTATAGATGAAGAAACTATAAACAACATAGAAGGCATTGATCCTAGTGATGGTATAGATGCTGACGAAGCTAGTTTAATAGCTAACACATTAATAAACGATAGTACATACTCTGATCAATTGAAAATTGAGTTAGCAGAGTATTTTACTGGTCACGTTCAAAACAACTGGAACAATGCTGCTAGCAGTAGAGTCGTGCCAGACGAAACTCATGAAATAGTTGTAAATAAATCTGGCAAAAGAGTATTTTCTAAGAAAAAATAAATATTAACGGGTAACTAACGATACAGTATGGAATTTAAAACATTTCCAGAAGCGTTTTCATATTATAGAAAAACGCTAGGTCCTGGAGAAACATTTACATGGAATGGTAATAGCTATAGTACTAATAGCGATGATGATAGCACATTTAATATTGATGGAGAAGATGTTATTGTGCCAGCTGAGGACTTAGAAGATTTTAATTTACAATTTCCCAATGCCCAACAGGTTAATAAAAAAGAACCGCCAACTTCTGATGCGGATAGAAAAGAGGCTAATTCTAGCCCTAACTTAAACTTAATCCCCTTTATTACTTACGACAATGGTAATACTAGTTTGGTTACTAGTCAAGGTCCATTAACAGAACAAGATCATTATGATAAACTTGTCGCCGATGAATTAATTAGCACATCTGTTGAAAAAGAAACAGAAGCTGATTTATTTTTTGATGAAAATATATCCTCATTGCTACCAAGTAAAAAAGAAGAAGAGGATATAAAAAATGATGTCGATTCTAGATTAAAATTACATGATTTAAATTTAAATCCTCAATTAGATGGAGAGTTTACTGTAGAAGATAGAATCATAGCTGAGCAAGCGTATCACCAGGCAAAACCTAGTTTTACTCTAAATGAGAATGGTGAGTGGGTGAACAGTAGTGGTTATGCTCCTAGAAATATAGACGAAGCCGTTCAAGTAATAGAATTGGACCCAGGTAATCCTAACGCTCCGGTAGAATATATCTATAGAGATGGATATAAAGAAATGATCGTTGGTAATAAAAGACAAAACGTAGGAATGGTAACATCTTACGTAGATGAAAAAGGACAAAATCAATCAACTAGTTATTCATCAAATCCTCGTTATAGAAAATACGGTTATACAGAAGAAAGTTCTAATCTATACGAAAGCGAAGTTGGTTTTAAAAATACGCAGTATAATGTGATTCAAAATGCCGAAAGCGCTTTTGTGGAATCACATTTTAAAGAAGACGCGACAACATGGAGAGACAACGATATATATACAGCTGAAGGTAGTATAAAACAAAGAAAAGCTCTAGATTTATATTTTGAAAAAAATGATATAAAACAAAGTGATATTGATGGTTTAAGTGAGAAAGAAAAAGGATTATATTATTCTGAAATATTAAATAGCGATGAGTTTAAAGAAATACTAGAACAGGTTGGCGTAGAATTACATAGTTCATCTAACACTGATTTAAAAGATGAGATGCTTGATGAGTTGATTGTTAAAGTTAATAATACTGAAAAATTAAGATTAATAGAAAAAAAAGTTGCTGATCAAGTTGATGACAATTGGCACGACAACTGGTTAACTATATTTAATGCTGGTTTGACTGAAAAAGGAAGACAGCGTAAACAGTTATCTGAAGAATCACAAAAACACTTAAAAAGTCTTAGAGATGAGCAACAAAGAAAAATTGCTCAAGTAGCTGAAATGCAAGATATCTACGATGATTCAACTCTTCAAATGGACACTATTGAAGCTGATCTTGTAGAATTAAAAGACGAAATAGACAGTATATTATCTAAAGACTATGACACGCAAGAGGATGTAGATGCAGCTAACGCTAGGTTAGAGGAAATAAAAACAATAATAGGTGGTAAACTAGAAGATCATGCTGATCACCTTAAAAGAGCTCAGGATTACGGTGAGGTTATAACTAAACTACACGACGAGGTTGTTAGTGATGGAATGACCGAGCAACAACTATCTGCTTATTGTGACGTGATGGGTAGAAATCCAAGTCAAATATTAAACATTGCTAATACATTTGGTGGAGCGATTGCTGATCTGGGAATAGGTATTATAAGTTTTGGAGATCAAATGTATGACGCTATTGAAGAGGGTATTGATTTAATGCCAGATAGTTTATTTAAAGACACAGCTGAGACAATGGCGCAGATGAGTCTACCTGGAATATTATTTTCTGATAACGTTTGGGATAACACTAGATGGGAAAGAAAAAATGAATATATACCTGGAAAAAATAAAGACTTATGGGGTAGATTTGTTGATGTACAAGCTAATTTTAGAGAAGAAAATATAGATGGTAGATTAAGAAAACCTATTGCTTTTGACGATATAAATGGGTTTGCTGATGGTCTAGAGTGGACAGCGGGTATGGTAGCTGCTCAAATACCTAATTTAGCACTTATGGCTTACACTGGGGGCTGGGGGTTAGCTTTATTAGGTATGAATAGTAGCGGTATGAAATATAACCAACTTCAAGACGAAAAAGAGCTTTACTATAAAACCGGAGGTTTATATGGTATGGATCATAATTTTTGGTCCATGCAAGGAAACGCTTTATTAAGTGGTTCAGCAGAAGCCTTATCTGAAAGAGTTACTTTAGGTGCTATTAGAAAAACTAAGGGGTTTGTTGGTGGTTTAACAGCTAGTGCACCAAAAGGACTAGGTAAAAGAGCTTACGCCAACTATCTAGCTAAACATGTTTTTACTCCAAGAAATATAGCAGCTTCTGGTTACGATATGTTTCAAGAAGGTGGAACAGAAGTTTTAGCAACACTAGGTGGTAATTTATCTGACATAATGATTAGTGGTAAAGATGATGTTGGTGTGTGGGATAATGTTGCGGAATCGTTTGTTAGTGGTATCGTTGTTTCGGGTGTCATACAGTATCCAATGTTACACAAGATGCTGAGAGATCCATTTATGACTTCTAATACGAATGGACTCATAATACAAAACACTAATAAAGTAGAAGACCTGATGAAACAGGCTAGTTCTATTGAAAAAATGGATTTAAGTAATGCTGATAAAAAAGCAAAACTCGATAAAATAAATCAAGAGATTGTTTCTTTAGAAATGCAGAACATGGATTTAATAGAGCAAGATGTTAAAAGAATTGATGTTCTTCATAATTCGGAAAAGAAAATTTTAATAGAAATATCTAAAAGAAATAATGCTGATAAAAAAGAAATTGATAAAATAAAAATCGACAAAAAACTAAACCCACAAGAAAGAGCAGATCAAATAAAAAAACTAGAAGATAAAATAAAAACTAGAAATAGTAGAAAAAATCAGATATTAGATAAATATCCACCTAATGTTGTTAATGAAAATTATAACACAAAGGTTGAGACATTAAAGAAAATGGCTAAGATGTCTGAAAAAATGGGTGGACCAAAAATTAATGTTCAAGAATTAAACAACGATAATTTTATCAATAGAACAGCTAAGTACGATTATAATCAATCTAAAAGTCAAATCAAAAAAATAGCAAATCAAAATCAAGGATTAATAACCTCTTTAAATAACATAATACAAGATCCTAATTCTACTCCACAAGAGATTCAAGACGCTCAAACAAAATTAGATAATGCTACCCAGCAATTAGATTTAGCTAATAATATATTAAACTCTGGAGACTACGGGGTTATGCAGCCAAGATATGATGCTAATGGTAATATTGAGAGCTTAGATGTTTTAATAAACAAAGATACAGCTTTAACAGATGGAATGCTTAATACTGGTGCTCATGAATTTATTCACGCAACTTTTGCAAATACATTGAAAGCTGATCCTAATATGAGGAAGATATTAGGTGGGCAATTAAAACAAATACTAGAAGGTAAGGGTGTTACTTTTTCTTCTCAAGCAAAACTTGATGAGTTTAACGCTAGAGTAGCTAGTTATAAAAATAAAGATGGATCTCCAGCGCTTGATATCCAAGGTGAAGAAATGATGGCTATAGCGTCTGAGATGATGTTAGACGGAGATATAAGCTTTAACGATGGGGTATTACAAAAATTAAAAAATGTATTTAGAAGATTTACTCAAAATACAATGGGCTATGATATAGCATTTAACAAAACAGAAGATATTAAAAACTTCATGAGGGATTTTCACTACTCTATTGAAAACAATAAACCTAGTCCAGCTATAGCTAAAATGTTAGCTAAAGGTGCTAATGGTAAAATATTTAAAGATGCTAGAACTTCAGCAGAGAGAAAAAGTGAGGCAATGTACAATAGAAATTTAGAATCTATTACTAAGAAAAATCCTGATTGGAAACGTGATTTTGATCAATACACACAGAATCCAGATGGTACAAAGAAGTACAATAGTAAAGAAGATTTTCAAACATCAGATGATTTTTGGCCAGCTTTCCAAGAGATAGGAAAATCTAAAGCTTTAAAAAATCTTATAATGGCTGGTACAGCTTCTGAAACAGGTATTAACAGTGCAGCTGAAATGGATGATTTTGTTAGAAAGGTTATTGAAAATATTGAAGATAGATATAGCGGTGGATTAACTAGAAAAGCTATAGCTGAAATAAAAAAAATTGAAGATAAACGAGCTAAAAACGAATTAACACCTAAAGAAACAGTTGAAGCTATTGAAAAAATAGAAAACGATCCTAAAAGTAGGAGAAAAGGATTTGATGCATCTTCTGCTAATGGTAGTTTGTTTGGCTGGTTAACTAATGTTGCTGTTTTTAATGCTAAAAGAGATGTTAGAAAACAATTTATAAAAGAGCAGGGTGGAAGAGGTAGAAAAGTATCTACTGAACAACAGGTTGGTGAAGGTAGAACATTAAAAGATTTATTACCAGGAGTTACTGATGTAGCTATGGAGCGTTTTGAATCTGAAAGAATACTTGAAAAAACAAAGATAGAACCGCAAAATTTAAAAGTTGAAGATATATTAAACTTGAAACCGCAAGCAGTAAATCAAATATATGATGCTATAAACAAGTCTAATATAGATATTTCTAACATAACATATAAAGATGTTAAGAAGCTATTAAATGAATCAGACAGAGCAAAACTTAAAAAACTAGGGCAGAAGGTATCATCGTTGACAATAACTCCACAGGGTGCTCTATATAAGATTCTAGATACTGTTTCAAAAGAGTTTGGACTAGATGCTAAAAGAATATTAGCTGTTCAAGATTTAAATGCAACACAAAGAAAAGCTGCGCAAGACAAAATATTACAAATGTCTTTAAATCCAGATGGAACATTTAATACTCAAATATTAGACATGTTTCCAGAAGGATTAGATAAAGACGGTCGTGCAACAGGTGTGGCGAATACAAGTTTGAAACCATTTTACTTAGTAGGTGATAGAGTTAAGGTTAAAGAAGGTGCATTAAAAGAGTTAGGACAGAATTACGCAAAGAACAAAAGAACAGATGTTACATTGGCTGAGTTTTTAAATGTTTTTGGTATGAATGAGAACGGTACTAAAAGACCAGGTACGAAAGCTGATGGAGCTATAAGAGAAGCTATATTACAGATAGCACAACTACAAGCTAATCAAGCTTTAAGAACTCATGCTATAAAGACGGAAAGTCATCCAGCTAATGTTATACATAAATTAGGAGATGGTAAGTCTGAAGGAATGTATAGTAGAAAAGTTCCTTTATATAATAATAACGAAATATCAGATGCAGCGTCAGCCGCCATAGTAGAAGTGGTTAATAACTATGGTAATTCTAATTATGATTCTATGATGGATAACTTAATAGATCAAGTTAACATAGAAAATCCAAATATAAAACCAGAGAATCTAGAGAGTTTAGTTAATACAATAGAACAACTTGCTTTTGAAAATAATATACAAAAACAAGGTAAGGGATATAATTCAACTATATATAATAGTAATTCAACTCCTAATAGTTTGAAAAAACTATTTGAAGTTAGAGGTAAAACAAAACAAGTTATATACGTTGGACCTAAATTATATGACAAGCAGGACAATGGATACGGTTTAGTTAATGAAGCTCAAATTAACTATGTTAATGAAATTAGCAATGTTTTAAAATCCACACACCCTGATATTTCTATGAAAAATTTACTACCAGCGTTTGGCATAAAAGATTCTGGAACAAAACAATTTAATGGTAAAACAACTTATAGCACTAGATCTATAAACCCAAAAGCACACAACGCTAAGATAAACGCATTAAATAAAGTAAATAGAGAGATTAATAGAAAGAAAGAAGAAAGATTGATGAAGAAAAACGGCATGAGTGTTGTTGAGATAAACTCTTTAAAATTTGCTCAACCAATGGCGTTCAAAGGTAGAATAGCTAAAATGATAAAAGCATTGTGGGCTGAACCCTCTTTAGTTAATAAATTACAAATGCTAGGTCAGTTTCAGTCAGAAATAACTAATATAAATAATGGTAATAAAGCTATGATGAAGTACATAGCTATAAAGCAAATGCAAGCAAGAGGTAGTACCATGTCTGATGTTAATCTATATCACTTAGGTGCCATGCAAACAAATATAATAGAAGGCACTAGAGCTTTAAGTACCTTTAAACATATTCAATTGTTAGAAGGTCAACAATGGTGGCCTAAGCCAGGTGTCAATGTTAAGAACTACGAAGCAAAGATAAAAGAGTATTACAAAAACTACAGGTCACACCCTTTGTTTAGTAAAGCTCTTGAATTTGCTAAGAAAAAATATCCCACATTAAAAGGTGATAAACTGCTGGATAAAGCTATAAATAATCTTACACCTTATAATGAACATGTAGCTGCTAGCTCTTCAACACACGCCGAAAGATTAGCTTATGTGTTTTCAGGTGGAAAAGATATGTCTTTAGATAACTTAGTAGATCATCACGCTTCTTTCTTTGGTCACAAATTTGTGGCTAATGAGTTGTTAGATAAAAAACAAGTTATAGATGGAAAACTAGTTGACAATAAAATAAGTTACGAGGGTGACATGAGGTTAACTAAATTTACAGACGGATATCATCAAAACATATATCACAACAGTGGTACCAAAGTAGCTGAGTATGTTGTGAAAAACGAAAGACTAATACCTCTTTTAAGTGAAATAACTAAAAATAAACCCGCTGTAAGTATAACAAATGGTATTAATAAAATACAACAAATACAGAATAACGCTCTTAAAAGTAAAAAAGTTCCTGAGGTTAGAGGAATGTCTACTTTTGATTTTGATGACACGTTAGCTAGTACTAAATCTGGTGTGAGGGCTAAAATACCTAATACAGATGGAAAGCCAAAACCTAAAAGAAAAGTTATATTTTTAGCTGGAGGTGCAGGTAGTGGAAAGTCTAATGTTGTTAATAAGCTAGGACTAGAGAGCATGGGTATGAAAATAGTCAATCAAGATATATCGTTAGAGTGGTTAAAGAAAAATGCTGGTTTACCAGCTGATATGAGAGACTTAACCAAAGAACAAAGAAGTATTCTTGGTAAATTAGGACATCAAGCTAGAGGTATTGCTAAAAGAAAAATGATGAAATACCAGGGTAACGCTGATGGTATAGTTGTTGATGGAACTGGTGCTTCAGCAAAAAATATGCAAAAGCTAGTAGATGAGTTTAAAGCTAAGGGATATGATGTTGGTATGATATTTGTGGAAACTTCACTAGACACGTCGTTGAAAAGAAATAGAGCTAGAGCTGAAAGATCTTTATTGGACAGTATAGTTAAGAAAAATCATGAATCAGTTATGGGTAACAAAGCTGGGTTTATACAGTTATTTGGAGATAGGTTTATGGAGGTTAATACTGATAAAATGAACTTAGATAGTCCAATGCCTCAGGATTTAATCAATAAAGCTAATGACTTTATAACAAGCTATGAAAACACTAGGTTAGATGCTGAGCAGTTTGCTGAACAAGGTGATGATATATTAAAGAGAGGTGGAAAATTTGACTTTTCTGAATTTAATGAAGTTATGGATGGAAAAGAAGGTCCATTGCTAAAGAAAGCTATAGAAAGAGCTAAAAAATATGGAACAAAAGATTTATTTGTACTAACAGCTAGACCTCAAGCTTCAGCTAAGGCTATACAAACGTTTTTAAAATCACAAGGATTAAATATACCATTAAAAAATATAACTGGACTAGCTAATAGTTCTGGTGATGCTAAGGCACAGTGGATGTTAGACAAGTTCGCTGAAGGCTACAATGATATGTATTTTGTTGATGATGCTATGCAGAATGTAGCAGCAGTTAAACACGTTTTAGACCAACTAGACATAAAGTCTAAGGTTGTTCAAGCTAAACTTAAGGGTATAAATAAAATAGTTAAAACAAACCCTGATGCCATGAAAAGTCAGGTGGTTCAAGAAACCGACCAAGATGGAAATAAAGTTGACAATATAGATAAGGAGTTTAACGACATGATAGAGAGATCAACTGGTATAAAGTCTGATAAAGTTTATTCTAGAGCTGAAGGTTTAGTAGAGGGTAGAGTTAAGGGTAAATTTGATTTCTTTATACCTCCTTCAGCGGAAGACTTTAAGGGTTTAATGTACAAACTACTTGGATCAGGAAAACAAGGTGATGCTGATTTAAAATTTATAAAAGAAAAACTACTAAGACCCTTTGCTAAAGGTATTAGAGATTGGAATGCATTTAAACAAAGAATGGTGGGTGAATACCAAGCTTTAAAAAAGAAGTTACCAGATGTAGTTAAATCGTTAAAAGATAATATACCAAATACTAATTTTAATAATGATGCTGCTATAAGAGTTTATCTTTGGAATAAAAATGGTATTGATATCCCTGGACTTTCTAACGCTATGAAAAAGACACTATCTGATCACGTTGCTAATAATCCTGATTTAAAAGCATATGCTGATGCTTTAGGTGAGATAAGTAGAGCTCCAAATGGATACATTATACCAACAGATTCCTGGATGATGGAAACAATAGGTAGCGATTTAAATAATGCTGTTAGTAAAGATGGTAGACAGCAATTCTTATCAGAGTGGTTAGCAAACAAAGAAATTATATTCTCGCCACAAAACCTGGCTAAATTAGAGGCTGCATATGGTAGTGATTACGTAGACGCACTAAAAGATATGTTATACAGAATGGAGACTGGTATTAATAGACCTAGTGGTAAATCTAAGAATGTTAATAGGTTGATGAACTGGATAAATGGTTCTGTTGGTGCCGTGATGTTTTTCAACATTAGATCAGCTGCCTTACAAACGATATCAACTGTCAATTTTATAAACTGGGGTGATAATAATATTTTTAAAGCTGCTGCGGCTTTTGCAAATCTACCTCAATTTGCGAAAGACTTTGCTTACATATTTAATTCAGACATGTTAAAACAGAGACGAGGTGGTGTTCAAATGGATTTAAATGCTAGTGAGTTGGTTAACGTATTTAAAGAAAGTGGTAATTCACCACATAAATTAATATCTTGGTTATTAGAAAAAGGGTTTGCACCAACGAGAATAGCAGATAGTTTTGCTATAGCTTTTGGTGGTGCTTCAATGTATAGAAATAGAATTAATAAGTATGTAAAAGAAGGAATGGACCTAAAGCAAGCTCAAGATCAAGCTTGGTTGGACTTTCAAGAGATAGCTGAAGAAACACAACAATCTTCTAGACCTGATCTAATATCACAACAACAAGCAGGACCACTTGGTCGTTTAGTTTTAGCTTGGCAGAATACTCCAATGCAGATGACTAGATTGATGAAAAAAGCTTTATCAGATCTTGTTAATGGTAGAGGTGATATGAAAACTAATATATCTAAAATAATGTACTATGGTGCTGTTCAAAATATTATATTTGGTAGCTTACAAAACGGTTTAGGTTGGTTAATGTTCGGAGATGAAGAAGAAAGAGAGGAGAAGGTAAAAGATAAAACCAAAAGAGCTTTAAATAGTGCTCTTGATACTATACTTAGAGGTACTGGTATATATGGAGCTGGTGTAGCTGCAATCAAAAATACTATAATGCAGTGGGATGCGCAAAGACACAAGGGTTACGGTCAAAAGAGATGGGAAAAAGTTATGTTAGAACTAATAAGTTTTTCTCCACCAATAGGTAGTAAGTTAAGAAAAATAATGAATGCCATAAACTCAGCTGATTATAATAAGGGTGTTAGTGAGCAGATACCATGGAGAATAGAAAACCCTAGATTAGCTATATGGGCTAACTTAATAGAAGCTGGAACAAACATACCTTTAGCTAGGTTAGTTAACAAAGCTAACAATTTAGAGGAGGCTATATATGGTAATCATGAATTATGGAAACGTATAGCTTTGGTTTCTGGATGGAATAGATGGGATGTTGGAATAAAAGATCAAACCATCGAACAAGCTAGAGAAGATGCTAAAGAAAAAAGAAAAGAAGATAAAAAAATAGAAAAAGAGATACAAAAGCAAAAAGAAGAAGAAGAAAAAAAGAAAAAAGGTATAAAAACAATACAGTGTTCTGGTGTGAGATCAAATGGTGAAAGATGTAAGTTAACAACAGAAACAAAAGCTAAAACTTGGAAATGCGCACATCACGCTCCATTTATAGATGGGCAAGATACTGATAAAGACGGAAAACCAGAATTTAGATGTACAGCTACAAAATCAAATGGTCAAAGATGTAAGAACAAAACCGAGAATAAAAATAAGAAATGTTATGCTCATCAATAAATGTGTAATAATAATAGTATAACAAAAAAGATTTAAAATATGATAAATTGGATTAATTCCTGGAGAGCAGGTAATAAAAAAGATAGATATGAATTAGCATTAAGAATAAGTA
>CEON01011934.1_pt1 | contig 20167 bp, 5 predicted proteins | sample 530291 | NCBI WGS metagenome assembly CEON01 (sample SAMEA2619888, study PRJEB7988) | marine metagenome | biome: marine biome (ENVO:00000447); feature: surface water layer (ENVO:00002042); material: "saline water (ENVO:00002010), including plankton (ENVO:xxxxxxxx)" | depth 5 m
CAAGACATGTGTGGTGAGGATGTCTCATTCTGTCTTGATGCAAAGGATGAAGGATTTGAGATTTGGTGTGATCCTCGAATTCGTGTTGGACATGAAAAAACTCGTATTATTTGATTTTTATTTACAGGAGAAAGTATTATGGCAATGATGAAAGGTGGTTCTTATGTTGAGGGTAAGCCTAAAAAAACTCGTCAAGGCTCGTCTCAATATACTAAACTTGCAGCGTCTTCTCGTAATGGTAAAAAGAAGAGGTATAGGGGTCAAGGTCGATGAGTGAGTTAATTGTAAATTTACCTGCACAAAAAGTATGGGTTCGTAAGGAATACTTACGTGATTTACAAGATGGACATGGTGAATTTGTAGAAGGCGTTTGGGTATCGGCAAAGTCCATACCTGGACGTGCTTTTTATTTTGAGACTTATTTACCAGAGTATGCGGCAATGTTTGATAAATTGCCCATCAGTGCCTTCTGTAGTCGCCCTGAGCTGCCTTCTCCTGACCTTGACTTACCCAACCTTCAGTTTTGGAATTGTATGGATTATGGAGTCACTAATATTCATAAGCAATTCACTGGTTCAATGCGTTGGGAAGTTAGAACAAGGCATTTTGGAACACTTAATGGGTCATATATTTGCACTTTAGACAATTATCATCATAGTGCGAATGAGATTGACTATAGTACAAGTGAGATTCCACAGGAACATAAGTCATTTAACCTCATTGAACTTGAAAATGGACAATATGCACTGTATCCAAACAATCGTTGTCGCATTTATGACATCTCATTAACACCATCAGAAGCTAAAATACCTGATTTTAAGGTATCTACGGAGTATTATGAGGTCGAAAATGATGTTGACTGGGGTCGATTAGGTGATACTGATGAATATTTTTGGGAAACACCCGAAGAAAAGTTAAAAAAAGATGCTGAAATGCTTGAAAATGGTCCAATTTCTTGTGGCCCGGGGCATTTTACTCAAGGATATGGATTTTTTGGTAAAAAACAACAAAATAATTCAGAATCTCAAAAATAACTCAATAAATCTCTAATAAATAAGGTTAAGATCTTTTATTTTAAATGCCTCTAGAGAGAGTTAGTCAAGGATTTAAAGACATTAGTATGGGATTTTTCAAAAATCCTGTTAATGATGATCTAATTGCGCTCAAAAATGAGAATGCAATTGCAAGATCCGTTCGGAATATTGTATTTACTGAACGTGGCGAAAAAGTTTTTGATCCTATCTTTGGTTCTAGAGTATCTCGAATATTATTTGATAATATGGATCCTGTGAATGCAATTGCAATTAAGGATGAGATTACATTATCAATTAATAGATATGAACCGAGAGTTGAACTTATAAATGTAAAGGTGATTCCAGATTATGATAATCATAATTATGATGTTACCATTTCATATAGAATTATTGGTGCCGATATAGATCCACAAAGTTTACAATTCGTCCTCTTACCAACTAGATAAGTGAGTTAAATGCCTCTCCAAAATTTCACTGGTCTCGATTTTGACCAGATAAAAACAACACTTAGGGATTATTTAAGAGCTAATTCCAATTTCACCGATTACGACTTTGAGGGATCGAATCTGTCAACGATCCTGGATGTCTTGGCATATAACACATATATTACCTCATACAATGCCAATATGGTATCGAATGAGGTTTTTATTGATAGTGCCACATTAAGAGAAAATGTAGTTGCTCTTGCAAGAAATATTGGGTATCTTCCAAGATCAAGAAAATCTTCAAGAACAAATATTTCTTTTTTTGTTGATACCTCTACTACTTTCCCTAAACCATCATCTTTAGTTTTAAAGAAAGGACCTGTTGCATCGACAACATCTCAATTTGGAAATCAGTCATATACATTTTCAATTCCAGAAGATATAACAGTACCTGTTTATGATGATACGGCTGATTTCACTGATATTGAAGTATTTGAAGGAACACTAGTTAGTCAATCGTTTGAAGTTTCTTCTAGAAACAAGCGCCAAAGATTTGTTCTTCCTAATGTAGGAATAGATCTTAACACATTAAGAGTAAGAGTTAAGAATTCGTCTTCATCTACAACAAGTGTAGAATATGTAAGAAAAGATAATCTTTTTGATAATAATTTAAGAAGTGTAGTAAATGAAAATTCTACAATATACTTCATTCAAGAAATTGCTGGAGAAGAATATGAACTTATTTTTGGTGATGGTATTTTTGGAAAACTTCTCGAAGATGGAAATGTAATTGAAGTTTCATACATAGTATCTTCTGGACCAGAAGCAAATGGTATTAGGCAGTTACAATTTAGTGGTAGAATAACATATGTAAGAAATTCTTTAGAGAATATTATTTCTGAAGGAATATCATTAGTGTCTCTCACTGGAGGATCTACTAGTGGTGGAGAACCCATTGAAAGTGTTGATTCAATAAGAAAGTATGCTCCACAAGTTTATTCTACACAAGGTAGAGCTTTAACATCAAATGACTATGAAATATTGATTCCGAACAAAATTTACACTGAAGCAGAATCGGTTTCTGTGTTTGGTGGAGAAGAACTTATTCCTCCACAATATGGAAAAGTTTTTATTAGTATTAAACCAAGAAACGGTGATTTTGTTCCCAATTCGATTAAAGAAAATATAAAGCAGGAACTAAGAAATTATGCAGTGGCAGGTATTGTTCCTGAAATTTTAGATTTAAAATACTTATTTTTGGAAACAAGTAGTAAAGTTTATTATAATTCAACATTAGCCCAGGGAGTAACAGAAGTTTCCTCTTTAGTACAAGCAAATGTCACAAAATATGCAGAATCTTCTGAGTTAAATAGATATGGTGCAAGATTCAAATATAGTAATTTCTTAAAAATAATTGATCAAAGTCACGAATCAATAACTTCTAATATTACTAATGTTAAGATGAGAAGAGATTTGGGACTAGCAATCAATTCTTTTGCCGAATATGCAATTGATTTTGGAAATGAATTTCATATTCAATCTATGAATGGATATAATATCAAATCATCCGCATTTAAAGTTTTAAATATTGCAGACGATGTTTATCTATTTGACACTCCTTTACCAAATAGAACAACTGGAACTATATCATTATATTCATTAGATTCTGAAAATTCAGAAACTCCTATTGTTAGAAGGAGAAATGTTGGAACAATTGATTATATGGCTGGTAGGATAAAACTAAATCCGATTAACATCACATCAGGAAAGTTGAAAAATGAACAACCAGTAATGGAAATCACAGCTTGTCCACATTCAAATGATGTAATTGGATTACATGATCTTTATTTGCAACTAGATAGAACTGATATTGAAATGATATTAGATCCAATTAGTTCTGGTATCGATCCCTCGGGATCAACATATAAATCAAGTTCTAGTTATGTCAACGTTAATAATAAACCATATTAATTTTTAACTAAAATGGCGGAAAAAAGAGTAGAATTCAACAAGATTGTAAAAAATCAACTTCCTTCTTATGTAAAAGAAGAATTCCCACTTATAGGTGAATTCTTGACTCAATATTATTTGGGACAAGAATATAAAGGAGCTCCGATTGATTTAATACAAAATATTGATTCTTACATTAAATTAAATGAAAATGGAAATGATATTGAATTTACAACTCTTTCTGCCGACTTAACTACTGGTGATGTTGATGTTTTTGTCGATAATACAAGTGGATTTCCAGATAATAATGGATTAATAAAGATTGGAAATGAAATTATAACATATGAAAGTAAAACGGATGTTTCATTCGTATCCTGTACAAGAGGATTTAGTGGAATTACCTCTTTTACAGATACAAATAATAATCCAGAATCTTTTGTCTTTTCAACATCCAACTCTGTAGAGCATAATCAGGGGGATGTTGTCGAAAATCTTAGTGATTTATTTCTTCAAAAATTCTTTGAAAAGACGAAAAAGCAATTATTGCCTAGATTATCAAACGTATCTTTACCAAGAGAATTAAATCAGGCCCAGTTTTTAAGATCATCTAGAGATTTCTATTCCTCTAGAGGAACTGATGCATCGTTTAAAATTTTGTTTAGTGCAATATATGGTAAAGATGCAAAAATTATAAGACCTTCGGATTATCTTATAAGTCCATCAAATGCAAACTATAGAAAAACAAAAGATTTTGTAGTTGAAATATTAGATGGAAATCCAAACGATTTAGTTAATAATACACTTTTTCAGGATGAATTTGAAAATATTCCAAAAGCATACTCCCCAGTTTCAGCTGTACAGAAGTTAGCTACAGGAGTTGCAGGAGAGGAATATTATAAAATAAGTCTTGATGGATCTTATATTAATAAAGAAGGATCGAGTGTAGAATTAATTTATGATAAATTTTCAATACATCCCAAAACCAAATGCTTACAAAATGTTTCAGTAGGACAGACTTATATTGATGTAGATTCTACTGTCGGTTTTCCAAATTCAGGAACTTTAACATTTAGATATTTTGATGATACTATTGGTATATCTACATATTCTGCCAAAACTGTCAATCAATTTTTAGGTGTAAGTAATGTTGAAAAAAGAATTATAGACGGTTCAAATATAGAACAAAATACTTTTGCATATTCTTCTACAGGAGTTAATTTAAGAATAAGATCTGTTTTGAATAGTTTAGAGTATCCACAAAATACTCACACTCAAAAAAGAGGATCGAAAGTAAAAATTAAATCTTTAGGAAAAATAGGTAAAAATGCAAAACAAAATAATTGGATATTTAATAACTCTCAAACATATGATGTAAAATCTATTGAGATCATTGACTCTAGAAATTTTGTCTATAGATTTTCAGTAAAAGATGAGATTTTATTCAGAGTTGGTGATACGGTAAAATTAAAAAATAAAAATAATGAAATTTTAGAAGATATATTTGAAGTTGTTAATGTTATTAATGGTACTACATGTTTAATTAGAGGATCGGATATTATAGATATCAACACTATAGTATCTGTAAAAAGAGAAATTTCAAAAGTAAATTCTTCCTCATATGGATATTTGAATAAATTTACATCTAATGTGCAAAATGCGTATCTTGATAAAGATGATGTTCTAATAGCTTCAAATTCACTCCCTTCTTTTGGAAAAATTACAATAAATCCAGATTCTACTAGAATTGTTTTTTCAGGGACCTTTGAAAATGAAAATACTACATTAAAAATTACAGATACTAATGATCATAACTTTTTTACTGGTGATATAGTCTATTATACTCCAGAAAAAAATGATGATGGAACGATTGCATCCTATCTTTTTGATGAAGGTATATATTTTGTAAAAAGAGTAGATCAAAATTCGATAAAATTAGCTAAGAGTAGAGCAAATATATACAAAAATATATTTGTTTCTCCAGATTCTGGTTCTGGGCAAGAGTTTACTATATCTAATAATATTATTGAAAAGTATAGATTTAGAGATAAAATCATACAACCTCAAAAACTAATTAGAAAATTTTCAACACCAGTTCCAAACATTGATAATTTAGATTTAACAACACTTCCAGGGAATACCGGTATTTTTGTAAATGGTGTTGAAATTTTAAATTATAAATCCCCAGAGTTTGTTTACTATGGGCAAATAAATGAAATAGAAGTTACTTCTTCTGGTTCTAATTTTGATGTTATAAATCCTCCATTTTTGCATATAGGTGATGATATTGGTATAGGTGCTACAGGATCAGTTTCTGTTCGTGGTCAATTTAAAGAGATACAAGTTATTGATGGTGGTTTTGATTATATTGAAACTCCAACTATAGAAATTACTGGCGGAAATGGATCTCAAGCTATAGCTGAAGCTTCAATGACATCTGTAAATCATGAAGTTTCATTTAATTCTGCTAACTCTGGCATTGCTACAATCGGATTGGGAACAGATGCGTCAACAATAGGATTTTCTACATTTCACAAATTTAGAGAAGGTGATGCTGTCAGATATATAACCTCTGGGAATAAGGCATTACTCGGATTATCTACAAATTCAACATATTATGTCAGTTCTGTTGATGCATATACTCTAAAGTTGCACAGTTCTGAATTATTTGCAAAAACAGGAATTGGCACAGTAATATTTACAGATTATGGTGAAGGAATTCACTCATTATTATCATTAAAACCAAAACAGGTTGTATCTTCAATAAGAATTGTTAATCCTGGAATTAATTACGAAAATAAAAAAAGAACTTGTTCACAGTCTGGCATTAATACATCACTGAATGTAATAACTATCGAAAATCATGATTATAAAAATGGTGATATTGTAGAATATACTTATGATGGGGAGTCTATTTCTGGTCTTTCTACAACAAAACAATATTATGTGGCAAAACTTGACAATAATAGATTCCGTCTTGCTTCTGTTGGAATAGGAACAACAAATAGAGAATTTAAGTTTAGAACTGCCCAATATGAAAATTTAACATCAGTTGGTCTTGGTACACATGTTTTCAATTATCCAGAAATAAAAGTTACAGTCACAGGTAGTGTTGGAATTTCATCAGTAGAAGGTAAAACATTCAAAGCCTCCGTTCAACCGATTGTAAGAGGTGAAATAACTGGTATTAATTTAACAAATAATGGTGAAAAATATGGATCTTCTGATATTATAGGATTTGAAAGAGAACCGAATATAACTTTGCGTGCTGGCCAGCAAGCAGAACTTTATCCAGTAATATCTAATGGATCTATTGTTGATGTTGTAATAAACAATCCAGGAAAAGATTATTTTTCTATTCCAGATTTAGAAGTTGTTGGTGATGGTAGCAGTGCAAAATTATTTCCAGTAATAACAAATGGTAGAATAACAAATGTAATAATAAATCAAAAAGGTATAGACTATACTAAAGAAAAAACTTCCATAATAGTTAAAAATTCTGGTTCCGGAGTATATTTCAAGTCTTACATTCGAAAATGGAGAATTAATGAATTTGCGAGGAAAAAATCCACTATAAGTGGGGATGATTTGATTTTAGCACCTGGTAAAAGGGATGATTTGGGGTTACAGTGCAATTATATGTACGCTCCCAGAAACTTAAGAAGATTACTTTACTCTACTGATAGAGGAAATCGTATAGTTTATGGTCAGTCAGATTTGACTTTGGAAAATGGAATAGAAGTTAATAGTATAAATCACTCTCCAATAATTGGTTGGGCTTACGATGGAAATCCAATTTATGGACCTTATGGTTATTCAAATATTGAAGGTGGACCAATAACTCAATTAAAATCTGGGTATTCTTTAGACTTAAAAGAAGGCAGACCTCCAATTTCAGATTTTCCAGTAGAATTTTTTGTTGATGACTTCACTTGGTTTAATAATAATGATGATACTGTTTTAGATGAAAAAAATGGAAGATATTGTGTTACGCCAGAATATCCAAATGGTGTATATGCATATTTTGCAACTATTGATACTGTTCCATCTGCAGATGGTGTATTTAAAGGATTTAAACAACCAGTATTTCCTTATTTGATAGGATCATCATATAAATCTTGTCCGATAACATTTAATTTCAAAAAGAGATCAAATCAAGACGAATTTGATCTGTCCGATGGAAAATGGAGTAGAAACACCAAGTCATATGCACTAAATCAAAAAAATAGTGGTTATGATTATCTGACAGAATCTTATAAAAATGTAGAACAAGATTCTACCATAAAATTTGTATCAAGAGGATCTATAGATTATATTGGAATTTCTAGTGGTGGAGCTAATTATAGAGTTGGTGATAATGTTCTTTTCCAAAAAGACGAATTGACTGGATATGGTGCGTTAGCAAGAGTATCTGAACTTTCTGGAGTTGGTATTAATTCGGTTGACTTAACAACTAGTAAAATATTTGGTGTAGAATTTGTACCAAATGGATTAAATAGTGTTCTTGGAATATATACCGCATCACATAATCTCAAATTCGGAGAATCTGTTTATGTTAGTGGATTGAGCACTACAAAATTTCTTCAACAAAATTTTTATGATGTGGGAATTGTTACAACTGGATATTCTTTGAGAGCTGGAATAAATTCCTCTGGAACTACTGGATTGACAACATATATGTCTATAACTGGTGATTTATCTCAAGTATTCATCAGAGAAAATGACACATTGAAGATTGGTATAGGTGGATCAGTATATTCACTTGGTATAAGACAAACAAGTCCTCAAGTAGGAACTGCAATCACGTCTAAAGCATTGGGAGCGGGTGCCACTAGAACCACTGATGCAGATATCTATGATTACATTTGGGATAATTATAGTGCATTTGATGCTGATGGTGATGGTGTTGTTTCATATAATGATGCTATAATACTTACAAGATATCATTTTGGTGGTAATACTTTTGGTGATGATAGACTTATTGCTGGAATAGAATTTCCTATTAATGCAACAAGAACAAGAGCAAGTGATATTAGAGATTTTATTGGTATACATAGCACCACCACTCATGATATTGATGGTAGTGGTTCTGTAACATCTCTTAGTGATATGCTTATGTTATTAAGAGTGGTAAGTGATGGGTTCAAAAATCCAAGTGATACAGTTCCATCATTTGTAAAATTAGAAGAAGAAACAATAGAGGAAGTTAAGGTTTTAAATATTGAACCAGAATCATCTAGAATAAGAGTATTACGTAGTATTAATGGTGTTTCAGGCCCGCTTCGTGCAGGTACATCAATAGAAGAAGTACCTAGAAGATTCATTTTAAATAATACTGGTCTTAGTACGAATCTCAATATTCGTACATCTAGAGAATATTATTTTGATCCATCAGAATCAATAGGAATAGGTAGTGATATATCCGTAGGTGCGGGAACGACAATTAGTTTTTCAAACGTTGGAGTTGGAGTAACACAAATATTTGTTCCTACAAGATCAATATATTTGCCAAAACATCAAATAGAAACAGGAGATGTTTTAACATATAAAGTAAATTATGGAGACACGATTGGAGTTTCTACTGTTGGTGGTGGAGGATCAATTCCTCTTTCAGATTTCTCATCATTATATGCAATCAAATTTGACGATAATACTATAGGAATTTCTTCTGTAAAGGTTGGAGTAGGAAGCACCGGAACCTATGTTGGTACAGCAGCATCAACAAGTCACCAAGAATTATTGTATTTTGTAGGACTTGGAACAGGAACATACCACAGCTTTACGTTTACAAGTCCTTATGCAATAACCGGCAATGTTGAAAAAAATACTGTTAATGTAACCACTGCATCAACACATGGATTGGTATTCAATGATATTGTCAATATAAATGTAAATCCAAATAATCAAACTACCATTAAAGTTAAATATGATTCTCATAATAAAAAACTTTTGTTTAATGAGTATGAATATTCGACTAGTGGTATTTCATCAGATACAAACACTATAACAATAACAGATCACAAGTTAAAGCAGGGACAAAAAATAGTTAACTTTATAGATTCTGGAGATGGTGAAAGAGAATTTTTAAACAAGAAACAATATTATGTTTATGTTATTGATGAGGATAATATAAAACTGACCAATGATAGATATGAACTAGGACTAAAAGAACCTTCCTTCGTAGGGGTATCAACACTGTCTGATGGACATTTCTCACTGATTAATCCTCAAATAGATGTTTATAGAGATTCTACGATTAATTTTGATCTGTCGGACTCTAGCCTTTCCTATTTGCAGGACGATGTATTATATCCTGCATTTTACTTTAAAGTATTTGAAGATGAGGGATTTACTAACGAATTTTACAAATCTGAAGATGATTTATCTTTCTCTACGAATTCAGTTGGAAATGTGGGTATAACCACAGATGCGAAAGTTAGTTTATTCATCAACAAAAATACCCCTAAAAATCTTTATTATCGATTAATACCTTTAATTAATGACAATAATCCAAATTACAATAAAGATATTGTAATTGATGATGATGTATTTTTAAATAATCAGATATCAGTTAAAAATAGTTTGTTTAGTGGAAAATATCCAGTATCTGCTTATACTGATAACACATTTTCATATATTCTTGATAGAAAAACAGAGAGTACACAATATTTAAATACTCAAGCAGTATTAAAGTACACCACATCATCCGATAGTGCATATGGACCAATACATAATGTTTCTATCTTTAATAAAGGTAAAAATTATACATCTATTCCCTTTATTGAAGGAATACGGAGTGAAATAGGAGAAGGAGCAGTTTTACAAGCCTATAGTAAAGACATTGGACGTATAAAAAAAGTTTCTATTGATAATATTGGATATGATTATCCATCAGATTTAACATTGAGACCTACTTCCAATATTCCGCAGGCATTAAAGTTAGATCAGTTAGCAACATTTAAGTCTATTGGAATTACTACTTCTGGAGTCAATTACAGCGTTCCCCCACAACTAATTGTTGTAGATACAATAACCAATTCAATAGTTGATGATGTGGAATTGGCTATTGATGATTTGGATTCAACATCAGTAAGAATTGTACAAAATACATCCAATTTATCTGATTCTATTCCAAAGTTAATTCCTGCAGGCAATTCAAATGGAATCGGCGTAACTAACCTAACATTTGATCCAGTAACAAAATTAGTTACTGCAGAGTTAGAAAGAGTTCCTTTGAGATTTTATCTACCAGAAAAAACAGTTACACTGGGTGTTACTCAATTTGTTCTTAAACCTGCATCAGAGAATCCAGACGGAGTTTTATCTGGAATATCTACTGGCGATAAAATTTTAGTTGAGGGATCTAATGTTGGTGTAGGTTCTACTGGAATTGGATTTAATTCATTAAATTATAATTATGCACTTTTTGAAGTAGTAGATACTTCAGTGAATAGCTCACTTACTATACCTGGTCCTACTAAGAATTCTTTAGCCACAAACGCAGCCGCTGGAATTGTCACATACAGTATGGTTGATTATGTAAAAGATGGCGAATATCCAGGAAATTATAATAAACTGACTTCCGCAACAAAAATTGTTCTTGAAAAACATTTCCCACAGTTTGATATTGAAATAGAAAAAACGGAATTTAAAAAGAATGATATCGTTACAAACGATAGAAATTTGGAAGGATCAGTATTTGAATTTGATTTTGATAATAAACTAATTTGGATTGAGGGTTCTGATGATTTTGAAGTAGATGATGTAATTGTTTCCAAAGCGACAGGAGCTAAAGGTGTTGTAAAAGAAAAAACATTTTTTGAGAGCAAATATAATCTCGATTACTATTCGATTGTTGATAATGGTTGGCAATCAAATATAGGAAAATTAAGCGATAATCAACAAAGAATTCATGATAATGATTACTATCAATATTTTTCATATTCAGTTAAATCTTCGGTTCCAATTCAAGATTGGGAAAATGTTGTTGATTCTTTAAATCATACTGCTGGATACAAAAAATTCAGTGATTTAGAAGTTGAATCAATTTCTGATACATCTTTAACACCAGGTGTTATATCAGATAAGCAGACAAGTATTATTTTGGATAATGTTTATGATTTGAGTTGCTATAAAAACTACGATTTAGCCTTTGAAAACTACATTGTAACAGAGAATAGTAATGATGAATCTTATGCTTTCTCTGATGAAATTATATTTAATTCAAAAATCATATCAGATTATGATGAATCTATTTCCAATAGAGTTGTAGTTATTGATGATGTAAGTGGTGATTTTAATAGTAATCCAAGACCGACAAGATTTACTGAAGTATTCAGAATTCCTACAGATGAATCGAGAAGTCAAAAGTTTATTGCGTACATAAAAGATAGAACATATACACAAGAAAGACAAGTAAGTATATTGACTGTTCTTTCTGATGTTAACAAAGGTTCTGGATTTATTAATGAATATGGCGTAGTAGATTCAGTATTAGGTCTTGGATATTTTGATTATGCTATTGATGGTAATGATGGGTCATTGAGATTTTATCCAACCAAATTCTCTTATAATAATTATAATTTATCTATATTTTCATATAGTATCAATGATTTTGATGATGATCTGACAAGTGTTAGTGCAGGCAGCACTTTAACAGTAGGTCCTTGTGGCACTGACGAACTTGGATCGGTTGCAAGCATTGCTTCTACAGAAACCTATGTTTCTGGAGGATCTGCAGGCACTATTGTGCGTTTGGCAGGAATTGGAACTACAACTCCAAATACTCGATCTGCAAAAATTCTTGTTAGTTTAGAGGGAGATGATGGTAGATTAGAATTAAATGAACTCAATGTTATTCATAATGGTTCAGAAGTTGGACTTTTAGAGTTTGGTAATTTAAGTTCCCATACAGTAACGGATGATTTTTCCTCTGTTGGAATGGGAACATATTGGGCTTATATGGATGATAGTGGAGAAGATGATGGTTCGATTATCATATCTTTCACTCCAGAAGTTGGTCTTTCCACAGTCAAAGTTGGAACATTAACAATAGGTCTATCTACAGAAATTTACAACAATCAAGCAGCTGGTGCTGGAGCTACATTTGCAATGGCAAATGGTGCATTGATTGCAAAAACAAAAGAAATAACAAGTGGTACTGAAGACAATGTAGTAGATTTTCCAAATACTTTTGACGCTGCATATGGTATTGTTCAAGTTGCTGACACTGATAACAGTAAATATCAAATGTCGGAATTTGTTATTGTAAGAGATTCCAATCAAACGTATCTAACAGAATTTGGAAATATTGAAACTGATAACCAATTGGTTAACCTGAGAGGAGCTATTAATGAATTTGATTATACCCAAATTATAGCAGAACCCATAGATTCGGATGTTCATATAAAAACATTTGCTCATGCATTTAAGGTTGAAACAAATGTAAGTAATCCAGAATCAGTTGATTTGCTCATCTCATCTTTAAATAGTAGATTTGGTACTTATACTGGAACAGAAAATGATGTTAAGAGAGATTTCCCTCTAACACATAGAACACATCCTATTTTTAGAAGAGTTTTTGATGGTTCTGATACTGATATTGTCAATCTTGAAAATAATTCAATTTCTGTACCATATCATTTCTTTGTAACTGGAGAAGAAGTTACTTATGGACCATCTGTAGGTTTTGGTACAAATAATATTCAAATTCAGTCCACGGTAATAGGAGGAATTACTACAGACAAGTTACCATCAAGCGTTTATGTCATTAAACTTAGTGAGAGTGAAATTCAATTTGCAGCAACAGTTGAAGATGCATTAAAGAAAGTTCCTTCTCCGTTAACTCTGACTTCAGTTGGAATCGGAACTTCTCACTCAATTACAGCAAAGAATCAAAATCAAAGAGTTCTTATTTCTCTAGATAATTATATTCAATCACCTATTGTTTCAACTTCGGTTACGACGGCTTTGGATTCCAAAGTTCTCGTGACTGAAGACCAGATAACAACGGTTGGAGTCACTTCATTCTTCGCAAATGATTATATAAAAATTGATGATGAAATCATGAAAATAACTGGTGTTGGCATTGGTTCAACAAATGTTATTACAGTTGCTAGAGCATGGGCTGGAACAGGATTTGTTGGTCATGAAACAGGTGCTTTGGTCACAAAAATACGAGGTAATTATAATATTGTAGGTAACACTCTCAACTTCATTGAGGCTCCTTTTGGAAATACTCCAATAGGATATGACTTTAATCCGCCTTCAGATAGAGATTGGGTAGGTATCACTACCTCATCATCTTTTGCGGGAAGGGCATTCATGAAATCTGGAGTTGTTGGAACTTCCACAGAAACATATTCTGAAAATTATCTTTTTGATGATATTTCTCACAACTTTACCACATCAAAGAACACATATACGTTAACATCTAATTCTTCAGATATTGTTGGTATATCTACAAACAATGCTATCGTTTTGATAAATGGTATTTTCCAAAGTTTCGGTTTAGATAATAATTACACTTTAAGTGAAACTTCCGGAATAACCTCAATTACATTTAATGGAACTCCAAGTTCAACGTCCACTGATCCAAATTCTTTCGATCTTCCATCAAATGGAACTATTGTTTCTGTTGGTTCGACAGAAGGACTTGGTTATCAACCATTAGTAGCTGCTGGAGGAACATCGGTAGTTTCTGCTGCTGGAACCATTGAATCTATTACTATCGGTTATAGTGGTTCAGGATATAGAGGAAGTACCTTATATGAAATAGAAACAACTACATCATTCCCAATTGGTATCGGTTCAACTAATATTTTCTTGGAAAATACAAGTAGTGTTCTCAATATTTTAGAATTATTGAGCACCGGTTCCAATTGCACAATTGGTGTAGGAACCTTCATATTGGAAAATACTACAATTATTTCTGTTGCATCTACCTCTGTTGAAGTTGGTGTTGGGAGTGGTTCTTCATATGAAATCCCATCAGGAACTATTGTTAGTGTTGAAATAAACGATCCTGAATTTGGGATTGTTAATGTCGGTGTTGCCACTAGTTCTGTTGGAAATGTTCCAATTACTCATGTTGGATTTACGACAATTTATCCTGGAACTGGTATAGTTTCATCTTTTGTTAGAATAACAAATGCTGGTATTGGGTTTACAGTAGATACTCCGCCATATGTAATATTTGATGAACCACTTCCATACGGAAACATTCCTTTAATTTATAGTGAAAGTTCAGTTGGTTCTGGAGGAACTCAAGCCAAGGTAGATATTGTTGTCGGTCAAGGATCTAGTGTAATTGACTTTAGTATATCCAATTTGGGATATGGTTATGGAATAGGTCATGTTTTAACTCTTCCGATAGGTGGAGTTACTGGAATTCCAACAACCCCATCATATGAAGAATTCCAAATCACTATAGATGAAGTTCAAACTGATGAGTTTTCTGCATGGAGTGTAGGAGAATTAGAAATATTAGATAACCTTGAACCACTTTTTGATGGTATTAGAAAAACTTTCCAACTTACTAAATCTGGAGATATAATCTCCATACAGTCTGATCTTGGATCTATTGTTAAAGTTGAGGAATGTTTATTGGTATTTGTGAATGATATCCTTCAAAATCCATACACTTCATACCTAGTAAATGGAAGTGTAATTACATTTATTGAAGCTCCAAAACAGGGCGATACCATTAAGATTATATTCTACAAAGGTTTAAGTGGTACTGACGTATTGGGAAGAGAAGTTGTTGATAAAATTCAACCTGGAGATATAATAGACATTGAATCAAACTCTTTATTGGATCAAACGGATTTCATAGATCAAGATCCAAGATCTGTCAATAATATTGTTTCATCCAGTTCAGTAAAAACAACAACATACTATGGCCCAGGACTACTCGAAGATCCCTTGAACTATAGACCGATAACATTATGCAAACAAACTAGAGATAAAATCATAAATGGAGTTATCTATGGAAAGGATAGAGAAGAATATGAACCTCGTATTTATCCAACAGCATATTTAATTCATTCTGTAGGAATTGGAAGCACTATTGTTTATGTTGATAATGTTAGACCATTCTTTAATCCATCAAATGAGAGCAATTCATTAGGATTCCAAAATAGTGTCAATCTTATTAATTATGGAGAAAAAGTATCAGCTGCTGCAACTGCTAGGGTGTCTATTGCAGGAACTATTTCTGAAATTGTTATTAGTGATGGTGGAGTTGGATATACAACAACCCCATCAGTAAGTATTGCAAGCACAATTGGTGCTGCAAGTACAATTTCTGTAAGTGGCGGATCGACAACAGTTTCTATTGCAAATGCAACACTCAGTATTGGAGGAACGGTTTCCTCTATAGATATAACAAACCCTGGAATTGGTTATACGAGATCTTCTCCACCTGTAGTTTTGATTGACCCACCAATTTTTGAAAAAGAAACAAATCAAATTGTTTCATATGAAGGTGATTTTGGTGTCATTGTTGGATTGGGAACAACAAATGTTGGAGTTTCTACTGGATTTGTATTCCGTATGCATATACCATCAGATTCTGCTCTTAGAACCTCCGGAATTTCTTCCTCTTGGCCTAGTTTTTCTCCAGGTGATTACTTTGTAATTACTAATTCTAACGTAGGAAGTGGAATAACATCATTGGATGATGAAGATAATATTGTTGGCGTTGGAACAACATTTATAGATAATATATATCAAGTATCTGGAATAACTACAGAATCTTATACTTCTGTTTCCTATGGAACAACTACTGTTGGTATAGTTACTGTTAGTATTTCGGATTACAATGGTGAAGTTTCACAATTTGATCCCTCAACGTTTACTGGTATCGGAACTGATTTCTTTGGAATGTTTAGTTGGGGTAAACTTACCTTCTCTGAAAGAGTTGGTGTGATTACTTACTATCCTCAGATAAATAATGGAGTCTTGGGTATTCGAACTGGCCCTGTTGTCAGAAGAAATACTCCATTAAAACATCGTAATTATACGTCCTAAATAACTTAAAAAGATAAAAAATGGCGGCAATTGTATCGGACAATATTAGAATATTGAATGCCAGAAACTTTGTATCTGGCATTTTAACATCTACTAACTCATATTATACTTTTGTTGGTTTACCAAACCCACAAGATATACAAAGTGATTGGAATGATAATCCACCAACCCCTACAGATAACTTTACATCTGAATGGGATACTTGGGATACTATGGTGGCTTTAAAAAAAATTAATGATAGTGATGTTAGATTGGTTGTTAAAAAATACACTTGGTCATCTGGCACAACATATGATTATTATCGACATGATTATAGTGTAACTAATCCTCCAATTAACTCTAGTGGAACTTCTTTATATGGTTCAAAATATTATGTGGTGAATAGTGATAATAGAGTTTATATTTGTTTGCAAAATGGAACTACCCCAGAAAATCCAGAAGGAAATCCTTCTCTAGATGAACCAACTTTTGTTGATTTAGAACCACGAAATGCTGGAAATAGTGGTGATGGATATATTTGGAAATATTTGTATACTATAAAACCTAATGAATTAATAAAATTTGATTCTACGGAATACATGCCAGTTCCAACTAATTGGGAAACAAATGATGAACACTCAGAAGTTAGACTCAATGCTGTAGATGGTAGTTTAAAAACTGTTGTCATTAAAAATAGAGGAGTTGGAATAGGAACTGCTAATAAGACATACACTAGAGTTCCTATAAAGGGGGATGGAAGTGGTGCTGAATGTACTGTAGTAGTTAATAATGATCAACAGATAGATTCAGTTACTGTTTCGAATCAAGGTTCTGGTTATACTTTTGGCAATGTTGATTTATCTGCAGGCGGAGTTCCAGATGCAGAATCTTTGCCTATATTAGATGTTATTATTCCTCCAAGTGGAGGACATGGTAAAGACATATACAAAGAATTGGGATCTACAAATGTTCTTCTTTACTCCAGAATTGAGAATGATGTAGAAAACCCAGATTTTATAGTAGGAAATGAGATATCAAGAATTGGAATTGTAAAAAATCCAAATTCTTTTGGAACCAGTCAGTTGTTATCTATAGATAAAGCAAGTGCTGTTTATGCGTTGCGATTGACTGGAGCTGGATATAGTTCAGCTACATACACCCCAGATTCTATAATTAATCAAACTGTAAGCACTGGGGCAACTGCATATGGCAAGGTTGTTAGTTATGATAGAACCACTGGAGTGTTGAAGTATTGGCAAGATAAAACTTTATCTGGATTTAGTACTGCAGGAATTGCTCAAACTACACCACCTTTTGGATATAATTTAACTAGATTTACTTCATCTCCAGAATCTGGTGGTAGTGTTTCTATTACAGGAGGCACTACTACACTTTCAATTAGTACAAGTTTTAGCGGGTTTTCAACCTCAATAAATAGTAAAACATACTTCCTTGGACAGCGTTTCACGAATGGGTTGTCAAATCCAGAAGTAAAAAAATATTCTGGAGATATAATATACATTGATAATCGTCCGTCCATAACTAGATCTTCAAATCAAAAAGAAGACATTAAAGTCATTTTGCAATTCTAATTCTCATGGCACAGCAGACTAATCTTAGCGTATCTCCATATTTTGATGATTTTGATGAAAGAAGTAATTATCAAAAAGTTCTGTTTAAACCGGGGTATCCTGTTCAGGCTAGAGAATTAACAACTCTTCAATCTAGTTTACAAAGTCAGATTGATAGATTTGGACGGCACTTGTTCAAAGATGGTGCCAAGGTGATACCTGGAAATACAGCGTATCAGCAGATTTATCCATGTATAGAGTTAAATTCAACTCACAATGGAGTTCCTTTAGATCTGTACATAGATCAATTAGTAGGAAGGAGAATTATTGGATTAACATCTGGTGTTACTGCTATTGTTGAGCAATATTTAACCCCAGATCAATCTGAACGAGGTAATTATACACTATACATCACTTATGCATCATCTTCAGTATCTGATAAAGTTTCTAGTAGGTTCTTAGATGGAGAATTTCTTGCATTAGGTAGAGATGTTATAACAACAGATTTAAATCCAAATTATATACCTGCAGGTCAAGCCTTTGGATCATTAATTTCATTGAATGCGAATTCAAATGGATCTTCTTTTCAAATAAATGATGGTGTCTATTTCATAAGAGGGTTTTTTGTTAATGTTCCATCTGAAAGATTAGTACTATCACAATATAATAATGAACCATCAGGAAGAATTGGTTTTAGAGTTTTTGAAGAAATTATAAATTCTGATGAGGATGAGTCTTTAACAGACAATTCAAAGGGATTTAATAATTATGCTGCACCAGGAGCAGATAGATTAAAAATATCTGTTGCTTTAGCATTTAAACCATTCTCCGATATTAATGATGCTGATTTTGTTGAACTAGCTTCAGTTAGAGATGGTACTTTAATTGAAAAAGTTAAATATACGGAATATGATGTTCTTTCTGATGAATTTGCAAGAAGAACATATGAAGAGTCTGGAAACTATTTTGTAAAAGCATTTGATATTGATTTATTAGACACTCTCAATAATTCTCTTAACGGTGGTCTTTATTCACCAGGCCAATTAACCACAAATGGTAATGTTCCAACTGATGACTTGGCAACATATGAAGTTTCTCCAGGAAAGGCATATATTCATGGTAGGGAAACAGAATTAATTGGACATCACTTTGTAGACATTGCTAAACCAAGAACCACAAAAACATTAAATAATCAATCTATCGAATATAGTACTGGTTCTACTATAAAATTAAATAAAGTCACAGGTTTAGCTGAGATTGGAATTGGAAATACTTATATTTTAAGTTTAAGAGATCAAAGAGTGGGAACAGACCCTGGAGAAAATTCAGTTCCTTCAGGGGATGAAATTGGTGTTGCTAGAGCATATGATTTTGCATTAGAGTCTGGATCATATTCATTTGAAGATAGTGATATAAATCAGTGGGACTTGACGTTATATGATGTTCAGATGATAACAAAGGTCACATTAAATGAACCTGCTGATATTAGTATTCCTACTTTTGTTAAGGGCAAATATACAGGTGCTACTGGATTTGCACAAACTGCGGTCACAGACTCAACTGCTTTGAGATTATATGAAACCAAAGGAGAATTTGCTCCTAATGAACCTCTTCTTTTTAATGGTGTTGAAAGTAGCAGAGTTGCGGTTGCAGTAACGGCTAGTAAGTTGCAAGATGCAAAATCAATATATGCAGGACCATCTCTGGGAGATGTTGGATTTGCAAAGACATTTTCTGGTGACATTATCCTTTCCAAAAGAGGATTTAATATTGGTTTAGCCACAGTAACATCGACATCAAATGGAGTTGTAACGTATCCAACTGCAGGAATTACCACTATGGTTGGTGATGATTCCACTTCTATGGTTAAAAATGTAAGAGTTAATGATATTATCAAGTATACGACATCTGGAGCAAACGGTAGTAGCGACCAGGAAGGTGGTAGAACTTGGTATAATAGAGTTACAAATGTTGTAAAAGATCTTGCTGATGGAACAGCAATGACAGGATCCTTTACTGGCACAGATTTTGAAAAGTATGGACCTCATATACAATTAACTGCCATTCCTGATGTCACGGGTGCCATTGAATATGGAAATACCATAGGCCGAACTGGAAAAATATTGGGAGGCACTGGTGCTGTTTGGGATGTCAGTGCACAGGTCATGATATCGCCTCTTAA
>CEON01001218.1_pt1 | contig 20093 bp, 20 predicted proteins | sample 530291 | NCBI WGS metagenome assembly CEON01 (sample SAMEA2619888, study PRJEB7988) | marine metagenome | biome: marine biome (ENVO:00000447); feature: surface water layer (ENVO:00002042); material: "saline water (ENVO:00002010), including plankton (ENVO:xxxxxxxx)" | depth 5 m
GCATCTTTTTACAGTACCTTCACGCCATTTTTTTGCTATTTCACCTTTTTTACCAAATTTATTAGGCGGTCCATCAGGATTTGTAGGTTTATCAAAACTATCGTTCATTGATTTAAACCATTGTGGTAAAAAGAATTTTGCAGGTTTTACAGGTGCAACCTCAACTAGACTTGTTATGTCTGTTTTAAATTCTATTTTTTTGTTTCCTCCCAGATCAAACTTCACTCGTAAGTTCCACCTAGATCTTCAAATTTTTGTCTTTCAGCCAATATTTGATTTTCCATATTAGCTAAATCAAATTCACTATAACTAGAATCTTGTTTGCAAGCCCAATATGTACTCTCTAAATCTTTAATCACAGCCTTAGATTGAGCGATTTTTTCTGCATCGGTCATATCCTCTGGTGGATCAAAGAATTTATAGTCTGTATATGCCATTATATCTCCTCTAGCTCGTCAACACGAGCTTGTAGTAATTCTACCATTTCAGATAGTTCTTGTACTGATTTTACTAAAACAGGTACTAATTTACTTGGATCTATACGACCAACAGGATCATCTCCATATTTGTCTTCTTCTTCTTGTGTAAAGTGTGAAAACGAAACACCTGAGAAATTATTATTTGTACCTGTATATTCGTAAACTGCATCTTGAAGTTCTTGGGCTATAAATCCCTGTTGTTTATTAGAATTAATTTTTTTGAGTCTGTCTACATAGTCTTGATCATCTACTTCTGGATAAATGTATTCGTCTATGTATTCTGGTTTGAAATCAAACTCTCTAGGTTTTATTAACTTTAGAAAATCTAAACCAAAACCAATATCATCTATATTTTCTTTAAATCTTTCGTCAGAGTGAGAAGTTAGATTTGTATGTAAATTTATACTTAGATTTACATAAGATGTTTGTGCATAAGTGACATTGTGTTCGTTGTTATCGTGTGAATTAGGAAGATCGCTATTACCCTTTTTTCCAGATAAAGCTAAACTCAAACCTGCTATACCACTTATACTGTGCGCACCACCATTATTGTTATTTGCGTGGCTATTACTTAAACCACCATGGTTGTTGTCACCAACATGGCTATCAAATTCAGAACTTAAAGCTGATACTGTAGCAGAGTTAGCTTTATTATTTAAAGCAGAGTTATTTGCTTTATTGTTTAGATCTGCATTATTAGCTTTATTATTTATTCCATGAGCGTTATCGTTATTACCTGTATGATTCAAAAAACCACTAGCACTAGCAAAGTTAGAAAAATCTGTTGTATGATTGTGGGTGTCATCCGACAATACTGTACCTGTATTAGGGAAACTTAAATTACCATGTGTATGTCCTGAACTACTTTGCCATGATAGTCCTGTAGCTGTTTTTGTTATAACATCACCTGTTTGTCCTGATGTACTACTAAATTGTAAATCGGATGTATGAGGAATATTTATAGTAGGTGCAAATGTTCCAGATGCCTGTCCCATAAACTCTATTTCATTTGCGTTAAGTGTTAGTTTTGCTTGTGCGCCAGAACTACCGGCTCTAAGTATTAAGTTATCGTTAGAGGCAACTGACTCAACTAAAAAATCATTATTAGCAGCGTTTATTTTACCTGTAGTTGAACTTCCATAGACAAAAAATAAAGTAGGACCACCAAGTCCACCAAATTCTACTCTATCATTTCCAGAGCTAGACTTAAACTCTCCTGTAGAGCCTGCAACCAAACTTGTATCAACTGTTCCACTAATAGTTCCTCTAGCAACTACATTTAAAAAGTTTGCATTACCACCAGAGGTAATTTCAAAACCTGAACTAGGATAGCCTGATGTATGTATGCTATCACTATCTATTGATATACCACCTATTGATCCACTATCAATGTTTTCGCCATCTGTATAAGGTGTAAAATTTAGTTGGCTAGTTGTTATAGTGCTTGAGGCTATTTGACTTGCTGTAATAGAGTCAGCAGTAATTTTACCACCATCAATAGTTGTTGAATTTGAATTTACATCACTTGCTGCACCACCTACAGCTATAAAAGAAGTATCGAGTCTGTCTGATGATAAAGTACCTGCTGTAATGTCACTAGCATTTAGTGATCCTCTAATAGTTGCATTTCTAAATTCAGCGCTACCATCCGAATTTATAGCCCAACCTGTAGATCCTGTCACATAATTAGATGATTTAATTATGGAATCATTACCTGTGTCACCACTAGCATCAAGAATAATTGTTTGACCTGATATCGTACCTGCTGTGACTTTACCTGCTGAAACATCTGCAACTTTTAGATCTGTAATTGCTGCATTAGCTATTAATGCATTTGTGACAGCCAGGTTTGCAATATTTTGAGAATCAACCAAATCTGCATTACCACTTTGTTCATCAGAAGGTTCAGATTCATTTCCTGAGCTATCAACTGCTGTGACTCTAAAATAATGTGTATCTGCATTGTCCAGATCAATATATCCTACAGCAGCAATACTATTTTGTATGTGGGCAGAAGTAGCAACTAGTTCACCAATTTTAAAACCTGTTTGTGTGACTTTTTTGGTAGTCGAATTGTACTCAAGATCAAAACCTTGAGTTGTAGATCCATAGATATTTAAGTGATGAATGTCTTTTGCCAATGTAAAATTAACTACAGGACTTACTGCATTACCATCACTATCTTTAGCTTGACCTAAGTTGTGAATAAATTGTACTCTCAAAGGATTGGATGCTATTGTTGCAAATGTATCAGGTTTGTTAGGCGCACCTGCATCAGCAGGAGTTTGTACTGAACTTACAGTAGTAAAATCACTATCAAATCCTGATAAGTCTAAAGCAGCTACACCCACTTCGTAATACAAGTTAGGGGAGAGATCATAAATAATAAATTCTCTAGTATCAAACGCTACTGCTGAATAAACATATTCTGATACCTGGTTGTCATTAGTATCAATAATATTGTTTCCGTCAGTATCTTGAACTACACGCCACCTAAGTCTGTATTGATCGCCATCAGTAATTGTTGTACCATCTTCATTAGTTGGCTCTTGCCAAGTCATTTTTATAAATGCTTTTGAAATACCATTACCATCAGAATATGTTCCTGCAACAGTTGTCAAATTACTTGGCGCGCTTGGTACAGACTTATCATGACCACCAACTTGATCTACTGAATATCCACTAAATCCTAAACTTTCACTTATGGTTGGTGCAACATCTCCTATTTCTAGTTGTACATCTCCGTCTTCCCAAAGACAATAATCTGTAAGTTCTAAATAAGTACCATCTGACTTTCTATAAAAGACACCATATCCTGACTTAATAGGCCATGTTATTCCTAAAATGCGAATTTTTGTTGGATTTAAAACTTGTCCTTGATAAACAGTTTCGTACAAGCTAGATCTTCCATCAGCAATTCTATCTGCCTCTGTATCAACAAAACCGATATCAGGATCAAAAATAAATATTTTATCACCGACTACAAAGTCACCTGCTATGTCATATTCATCTAGAGAAACATTTAATTGTTTTTTAACTAAATTTAATTCATTTAAGTAAGCACTTGCTCTGTCTGCTTTTAATCCTGCTTGTGTTTGTGGTTCAGAAATATATTGAGTTCTTAAAAGATCCTCTCCAAATAAATCATTATATGGATTTGATGAAACTGTTGCATTACCAATGTTTGCCTCTTTACCATATTTACTACCAATTAATTCAACAGAACTTACAAACTCTGACGCATCATACTGAGCAATCAAACTAGTTGTAGATAAACCTGTAATGTTTGGATCTTCCCCTGTTTGACCTCTAACAATTATTGCTGTTGGATCAGTACTGTGTCCTGAAAATAAAGTTGCTGACGGTCCTGCATCTAATAAACCTTTTGTACTAATTTTAAATTCGACTCCTAAATCTTGGCATATAAATTGAAGAGCTTTCAAAACTGATTCTGTGTAATGTTTACCTGTGTAGGTAGAGTTGTCAGTAGGCTCTGTTATTGTTCCTTTTCTGATAGGACCTTGTGAACCATTTTCTTGCCTTAAGATACCTTTAGGAGTTCCTGTACCATCTAATGTTTGTTCTAAAGTTTTATTGTTATAAGCTCTAACACCTGATGCACCACCTGTTTGTGCTATAGGCATACCTCTAGTATCACCATCACCTAAATATGCAACTAGTCCTTGTCCGTTAACAAGTACTGTAGATTCATCACCCATTTCCAATGAATACACAATGCCTGTGTATCTTGCAGAATCCAAAAGAGTTGAATCGCTAAATTCTTGTACATTTAAGTCACCAGGAACTATAACAATGTGTCCCCATGCATCTATTTGATTTATTATGTTATTTGGCGTAGTTTCTTTATTAAGTGTCAGATTAAACTGACCTGGTGCCATTAACTTTTCTGTGACACTCATGATTTTACTAAGCGCACAGTTTCAAATACATTATCAAGATATTGATCTCTTATCTTATCTTTAGTATCTATTGAACTAGCGCTATCCCCATCAAACTCATAACCAATAAAGAATTTCATTGTTGCAGTATTGGATGTAGTTTCAATTCCACCATTAGTTGCGTCCACATCAAAATTCTGAGGTGAACCTAAAACTATTCTGTTGCCATCAGCATCTGCATTAGTCATATAAGAATAAGATGTAGCATCTGTGTAAGGTACAGTAGCTGTTGGCTTTATATTAAATTGACCTGATGACCATTGTGTTGCAACACCTGAGAAATGCCTTGCACCTCTTCTAAGTGTTATATCAAATGTAAGTCTTTGATCTCTAGCAGTAGCATCATAATAACTTGTAAGTCTAATAGTGGCTACTTCAGGTTCGTTTTTTAAGATCTGTATAGATCTCCAACCTTGCCACTCTGTTTCACTTGTACCTCTTGATATTGCGAATGTATGTGTAGATTTATAACCATCTCCGTCATAACATTTTGTGACAAATCTACTTTCAGTCAAAGTATTATCAAATGTCATCTGCACTAAACCATTTTGTAATTTAACTGATGATGGAGAATTATTTGGAGATTCAAGCCCACATCTTAACCTTGTGACATCGCTTACATCATCACTATAAACTTCACAAGCATTTTTATAAAAGTCTGAAGGATCAACTAAATATTTAGCATTATAACTTCTTATGCTAGAACCAAACTTAACTTGTAGATCTCCATCTTCTCCAGATCTAACAAAGTTGGTAGGATCTGATGAGTGACTATGAGAGTAATGATTTGTAGGTGGTGCATATATCTGTGCTGTAGTAGATGTAATAGAATGATCGTTTTCAATCAATGCACCTGAAAATTGTGTTTCAAATTCTATTTCACCCATATTACCTAAGTATTCAAGATCTATAGAGTAGTCATACCCACCAACCATAACTCTATTTGTATTTACTGCTGCACTATTTACTTTTACATATCCTTCTAAAGAAGTATCACCTTGCCAAATAAACGGAACAGTATAATATCCATTAGCACAAGCTAAAAGCTCATCTCTTAAATATTTAACTTCTGCTAATGTATCTGCGACAAACTTACCATTGATACTTAAAGTTTTGACATTACCATTCCTTGCCTCTGTTAATTGAGATGGAGAAGTAAATGTCAATCTTCCTATAGTTATTGTATTAGCCATTTCTTATCCTATGTCTTGGGCAAATAGTGTGATCTCCCATTTGATAAAAATAGTCACTACACCCATCTTTTTGACAGTATACCATTTTCTCTGACTGCTGATTATCAATCATTCTTCTTCATCTTCCCACTCAACCCATTCGTTGTCGTGAGTTGCTCTATGTATATGAAAGTTAGCGTGTGAATAAATCATTACCTACCTCTTATACCTGTACCTACAACGCCTTCTCTGTCTAATCTTGATAGTGCTTTTCTAATTTCTATAGCAGCTTTTCTTGCTTGTATTGGATTAGAAGGAACTCCTGTGACATTTACATTTAAATTATTTACAACAATACCTGTATGTCCTACATTTCCGATTGGTGTAATATCAACTCCACCACCTGGTATTGCTCTAATTAACTCTGGTCCTGCCTCTCCTACAATTCCTAAGCCAGATCCTAGATAACCACCTTTTGCATACATAGGTATTCTTCCACCTTTTGCATAACCTATTTTTCCTCCACCCATATCAAAAGATCCATCTGCTTGTACTTTAATTTTTACAGGATCTTGTGTGCTTTGTTTAAAAGCATCATACTGTGCTTGTATTTGAGCAACACTAGTCATAGCGTCCTCGTTATCTACATTTATAGTGATTTCTTCTTGTTCTATTGCAAGGTTTGTTTCAAAAAACTTATTTGCAACACCATCAACTTGATCACCAAATTTTTTGCCTAATGTATCTGCTAATTCTTGTGTTTTACCTGTGACTTTTTCTATGAGATCAGAATCAATTCCTAAAGCTGTACCAATTTCTTTAAACATCTCCATAGCCTCTGGTCCTGCTTGAAGTAATTTAAAAGCATCAAAACCAAGAGAGAATAAATTTTGCGCTTGTTGTATTTGTTGATTTTCAATTTCTCTATTAACTTGTTTTAGTCTTTCAGATCTTGCATTTTCTGCTTCTTCTAGTTCCTCTTGTGCTAATTGATATTCTGCTAATGTTATAACACCTTCTTTGTAAGCAATAGAAGCCCAATCAGCCTTATCTTTAGCATCTTGTAAATTTTTCTGCTGTTGTGCAGTATTTCCTTTAAGAAGTTCAGTTCTTTCTTCAATCAATTCATTTAATTTTTCTTCTCCTTGTAAATAACTTTTTTGTGCATTAAAAAGACCAAAATTACTTCCAAAAGCATTCTTCATAGCTGCTGTTGCTTGATTTACAGAATCTTCTATCAGCTCAACTAAATCAATAGTTTTGCCTTTCCAAGTTTGTTCTACATTAGGATATTCAGCTACTATACCTTCTACAAAACCAAGCATTAAGAATTCACCTAATTCTTTAGTTTTTTCTGAAGGAGAATTAGAATCTGTCACCTGATAAGCAAGATCTATAGCATTTTGAAATACATCCTCAATAGTTGCATGTAATTCAGGATTAGTTTCTTCCAATCCTTTAATAACTCCGTCAATATAATTCTTACCTATTTCTTGTGTTTTAGGCATTATCTCTTCGGCTATTTCACCTGCACTATTAAACAATCCATCTTTTAACTCTTCTGATTCTGATAAACCTAATTTTTCTAAAAGCACCTCTCTTAAATTAAGTGCATCTGCATCTTCAATAAGATTCTGCAAAACACCGGAGTATTCAGGACCTAGCTTTGAGAACTCTAAGGCAACATCATCAAATCCTTGAGATCTTAAGTAAGCTATCTGTTGTTCAAATATTTGTGCTAATTGTATTTTTTCTGCAAGATTTTGGTTTATTTCCTCAGCAGATGTAGCTGCTAGATCTCCAATACCATCTAAGCTGTCAAATAAACTTTCTGCTGCCTCTACTGTATTTGATGCTATTCTATCGAATATTGACTCTGCACCCATAATATCATCTAAAGTTGCCTCATATTGATCTCCGACTCCTTTGGTAGATTTTATTACTTCCATTTGCTGACGAATCATTGTTTCTTGTGCAGGGAATAAGACTTCTTCTATTCCTAATGCTTCCATAGCTTGTAGTCTTATTTTTTCTTCTTCGGCTCTGTTGTAAGCCTGTACAGTTTTAATCATGTCTTCTACAGGTTTTTCCATAGAATTATAAAAATCTTGTATTTCTACTCTGTTATTAATTAACTCAGCTCTAGCCTCAGGACTTAAACTAAAGAACCTTTCAAATAGATCGTGATCAAAATCACTTTCATCATAACCTTCTAGTATCTGATCTACATAATCTTGTACACTTATTCCAGCACCATCAAAACCTTCAACTATACCTTCCTCTGTAATTTTTCCTGCTATAAATGATGTGACTTGACCAACTCTTTGATAAAACTCTCGATCTTCTGTAAGACCTTTAAGAAAATCGTTATACATCAAGTTTCCACTAGATAGTGCTTTAGCTAAATCATTTTCAAACTGAACAGGATCAAATATTGCAGAGGTAGGTGCATCTTTGAAAGCATCCTGTATTTCATCACTTGATCCGATCATGGCTTTAATAGCTGCCGGTGTAATAGGACCACCACCTGCAAATACTTCTAAGGATCTGTTTAACCTTTCTATTTCACCTGCACTTTGGGCTGATCTTAAACCTAAAAGAGTCAATATACCTGTGACTATTGATACTCCTGCTCTAAATTTAGATCCGAACAAAAATGAGGCTGCTGCCTTTACAGCTTTAAGTTGTGTTGCAGCACCTAGCAAAGCAGTTGTCAAAATAGCAGACGCACCTGCGAGGAAATTAAATGCTTGTTCAGATTTAGTAATACCTAACACAACTTCTTGTACTAGAATATTTACTTCTTTTAATGTTGGAGTTATTTCATCACCAATTTGTATTTGTAATTCATTAAAAGCATTTTTTGTCATTTGAACTTGTGACTCAAGTGTTGCGTATCTTTTTAAAGCCTCTTCTGTAGCTGCTGTATTTTCATCGAAGGCTTTGTTTGCCATATTAATAGAGTTTTCCAGAACTCCTTCAGCCTCAGCAAGACCAAGTATAGCCAACATTGTTCTACGCTGTGATAAACCTAATTCATCTAATATTCCAATAACATCTTGACCTGATTCATTTAATCTGTTTAAACCTTCAATGAAAGCCTGCGTTGCCCTAGCAGGATCATCTTGGAAAAATTGTTTGAATGCTTCTTCTGTGACATTTCCTGATGCAGCAGCGACAGCAGCAAAAGTGTCTAAACTTTCACCACCTTGAATTATTGCCTGGTTAATAGATTGAAACACACGAGCTACAGCAGTACCACCTGCTTGTGCAGGAACACCAATAGCCTGTAATGCTGTCGCAAACGCTAATGCATCTTGAGTTGTAGCACCTACTTGAGCTGCTGCCTGTGCAATACGAAGAACAGTAGTCATGATCTCGCCTTCTGTAGCAGCAAAGTTGTTTCCAAGATCTACTATTGTTGATGCAACATTGGAAAATGTTTCACCATTAGTTTGAGCGATAGCATCAAGTCTAGCTAAACCTAAAGCAGCATTTTCTACAGTCAAGTTTGTTGTAGTTGCTAATTCAGAAACTGTTTTTATAAAAGACGGAAGGTTTTGTACTGCTACACCTAACTGACCACCTAACTCACCTATTCTGTTTAATTCGTCTGTACTTACAGGAGATACTGTAGAAATTGTTTTGATCTGGTCAGCTAATTGTGCAAATTGTTCTTCAGTAGCCTCTACAGTTTTTCTTATACCTGCAAAGGAAGATTCAAATGCTGCTGAGGCCATAGCTGCTTTGAAAAACTCCATGGTGATTGCGCCAACACCAATTATGGCTGCTGTTGCTACTCTGTTCGCTTGGTTAATTTTATTTTCAGCTTGAGCAGTCATCTCATCGATAGCTGCATCTGTGTGTTTCTTTACAACAGTAAGACCTTCATTACTTGCAACCAAGTTAACATTTATATTGGCTTTTTGAGTTCCGTCCATGCCTAAATTTCTTCCTTAGCTACATTTTTTTGATCTTGTATTAATGTATCAATAGATGTAGCAACTCTTTCTCTGTTGCGACCTCTCCTCTTATCAAGTTCTGCTTTCCACCAATCTTTAGGTGGTTCGTCTGATAAGCCTTCTTCACCATCATCTAAGTATGCTTTATACTGTGGTGCGAAAAATAAAGATTGGTCTATAGGCATTGTACCAAGTAATCTGTAAAATTTACGCCATTCAATTTCCAAAGGATTTGAGATGTTATATAGTCTTTGAAAATCTGACTCGACAGCAGTCCAATGTGTAAGAATGTCTGCTATCTTATAACTTATTTTGGGGAATCACCATCACCTTGTTCGCCATCAATTTCTACTTCTGTATCTTCTGTGACGACATCTCCACCCATCCCATATTCTGCAAGTAAAAAGTTTGCAATTTCTTGTAGCTGATCAAAGCTAACTTCTTCTTTTAATTCTTCTAGATTTTCTCCACCGAATATTGATTCGAACCAATCTATTAAATTTGATGCTGAAAGCGAGCCATCGGCATTTAGCCAACTCATTTGACTCAAAACTACACTTGCACTTAAGAATGGTGGGAATGTGTATTCCTTTCCATTTACCTTAACTACAATAGGTTCTGGGTTGCTCGCTTCCTTTGCTGCATCAAAGTCTTTATAACGCTTACTCATGTTTTACTCCTCCCATCTAAAAAGCATTATTAGTTAACTGCACCATCTGTGGTTGCATTTGTGTTATCTACAATACGGAACATATTTTCTTTTCCGTTTGTTGTTCCCACGGATGTTGAGCTTGAATCTGGTACCAAGATCTTAAATTCAACGGCAAGCAACACCTTTTGAGGTGCTTTTTGATGTGCCATTGAGAAAGCACCGACATTAACTGCTCTAGGAATATGGAAATGTCTTATTGCGCCACCTGGTCCTTCTGTGACTAAAATGAGAGATTTCTCAGTAAAGTCATCAGTACCTGGAGGGGTAAGAACATCAAACCCTGAAGCAAAATTAGTTGAGTCGTCTTCGGTAATTGTTCCACCACCGAATGCTTCTTTCAAACTTGTCAAACTTGCTTGTGAAAGCGTACCTGTCAAACGAATCTCTTGTGCTGTTTTAACAGACTTAATAGGATCAATTTCTTCTGCGACCATAATGTCTTCGAAGGTCTTGTCATATTCAAGAGTCCATCCATCTTCGGAATATCCAACATCAGTCCAAGCTGAATCCAGATCAGCCCATGCTGTTGCAGTTCCAGAGTCTTCTGTAGGGAAAGTACTACCTTTTGCACCTACATAAAGAACACCTGTTCCGATGAGAACATCAGATATTGTACCTGAAGTGTTATAACTTGTTGTAGCCATAAAGTTCTCCTAACTTATACTTACTAATTAATATGTTTGCAAACATATCTATTCTTCTTCTGATTTATACCAATCGTCAGAGATTTCTTCTTCAGCTACTTCATCGCTAACTTCTTCTGTGTTGTCCACAAGAGAAGTAGTCTGACTGACTTTTGTGACTTCCCAATCTTCGCCCTCTGCAATAAGTCTAGGTATACTTAACTCATCCCATAGACGACCTTTGGATTCTTTTAGTCTTTTCCAATCAGTCCCATTAACTTCCGTCCACTCATCTTTGGTAAATGTTAAACCACTCACCTCATCACCGATTGCATCGGCAGGGTATATTGGATTAACTTTAACTTTAACTTTTGCCATAATATTTACCTCTGTAGGTAATATTAGATGATGATTTATGGATTTAAGGTTATTCCGAGTACCTGTATGTCATGGAAACAGACATGTCAAAAACAGCCACTTGCAATTCTCTACTTTCAGATCTTACAGGCGCTGATTCTATATTTATATTGTATATATGCGCTTTAGTGCCACCAGATGTAGTGACTTGAATATTAGATTCTACAAAACATTCTTTATAAATTATTTGAGCTATATCACTTGCAGTTGCAAAATCAGGTTCAGGTTTAGTTCCATCACTCCCCCATCTTCCTGCATAAACTAGTATTCTTACTGATGATAAGCCAATAGCTGATTGTGATTGTTCTTCTAACAAAGCATTACCCTCTGCTCTTATTACCACAAAAGGTAATGTAGCCTCGGCAGGCAATCTTGTAGCTATTCTAGTTCCTACTTCATCAGTAATACTAGATTTACTTAACATCCAAGCCCTAAATACAATTTCAGGATCTGGTGGTAAATTTGTCAAATTTGTAATTCCTGGCATGTTATCTCCTAAAACGGCACATCTGATCTTGAACCAACATCAAATTCATTACCCAAATCAACATGGTTGTAAATACCAATTTCATAAGCCCCATCAGGTGGTGGAGGTGGTTGAAAATCTAAATATCTGCTTGCTTGAGTATTTTTCTTTCTGTTTACAACAACTTCAAATGTATCTTGATTTGGAAAATAATGTCTTAATGCACCATAAATAGAATAACCAACCCACCCATATTTTCTAGCCGGTATAAAAGTGCCAGGATTCCAATAATAATAACCACCATAATTTGTTTTCCACCAATATGGTGCTTGGTCTGCCATTTTTGTTTTATTACCTTTAGACGCACCAATGGTAATGTTGCCTCTAGCTATTCCATTTCTAGATGCAAATATGCCTCTAAATATAATTGAGTCATGTAAATTTCCTGTTCGTTTTGGTGCAGCTTTACCTCCACCTACAGAATGCACACCTAACATGTTGTATTGTATATCTGACATTAATTCAGGTAAAGAAAATTCGTTCAAATCTAAACCCATTTGTCCCCATTTTTTTCTAGCTCTTTGTAATTCTTGTTCGACTCTACCACCTGATTGTCTGTTGATAGCTTTTTTAACACCTGCTGTTAGAACAGCCCCATTTTGTTTATATGTATAATTTGATCTTTGTTTTTTGTTAAAATAATTTTGTACTTTCATAGTGGCAATTCTACCAAAATATCTATTTGCTATACGAGTTGGTATTCCTAATGTTTGAGGTATAAAGGCTTGCCCAACTCGACCTGTCACTCTACCTGCCAATCTTCTTTGTACACGAAGTCCTACACCTTGACCACTAACAGATTTAACATCAGCATATAATCTTGCATATTGTAAACCCATAGATCTAATAGGTCGTAGCTGTTTTTCTAATACATTTACAGACAAAATGTCACCTGAAAGAATAGAAGACCTGTAAAACAAAGATCTAAACTGATTACCTATTGCCATTATGAAGATCTCCTTAATCTACATCTTTTCATCACTAAATTTCCATGTCTATTTTTGTAGTCAACAACTCCTAAAACCTCATAGTATTTTGAACTAATATTTACTCTATGAGAATTTTTTATATCTATTGATGAAGGTATATACAAATCAAACTCGTCAATAAGCATTTCTGAATTATCTTCTTCTTCTTGTGACCTAGCAGTTTCTAATCTACCTTTAGTAGTAGTAAGAGTTGACCAACTATCAGAATAAAGACCTCTTTCATCTACTGAACTTGTAGATCTTGATTCTATAGTCACATCATCATTTAAATATGTTTTGAAATTATAAGACATATCTGTACTTTACTAGAAATTTGCTTAATTTTAGTTATCTAATTTTTGTCGTAATTGTTCTAACTTCTCTTTTTTCTTTTGTATTTCTTCTAATTTACCTGATGGATTTTGAACACAGTTATTACAAATTTTTTGTCTTCCGTCTTTATATTTTTGTGTTTTACCAAACCTATCAATCTTTTGCAATTCACCACATTTGGTACATTGTTTTTCATCAGGATTCCAAGATTTTTCTTTTATATATTGTTGAGCATGTAAAACTCCTAGCCAGATCGCAGGATCTTCTTTACACCAAGTCATAAACTTTTCTAAACCTATAGGAAGATCATCATAGAGATCCCTAACAGTCAAACTGTATTTACCTGAATAAAGTCGATCTATAACAATTCTTGCTATCCCATGATCTATAGAAGATATTGGAGGAAAACCACATTGTTCTCTTAATTGCCTTACTCTTTCGTGTGAACATTCCCATTCATCAGCCCAATGTGATAGTGGTTTGTAAGGATCGTCATTAAATAATTTGTAAGCCTCTTCTACGCTTGGTATTCTTCTACTCGGCACTTTTCCTCCTTCTAGTCAAACCTCTCTCTTTACGAATCTTCCTTCTTTCTCTTTCGGACAGTCCACCCCATATTCCAAACTTTTCTGCGTTTACTATTGCATATTCTAAACAATGTTCTTGAACTTCACAGGCATTACACAATTCTTTTGCTTTTCTTGTTGATGCCCCTCTGTCAGGAAAAAATATATCAGGATCAGCATCTTTGCAGTTGGCATCTACTTGCCACCATAATTCTTGAAGTCGTAAAAGGTTATTTAGTGATTCTTCCCTATATTCCATTGTTCACCCTGTATAATTTCGTAAAATTTGTAATTTACTAATTCTTCGTATTCAACTCTCTCACGAGCAAATTCGTTTAGATGAACTGATAGCAATCCATGAAAATTCAGGAATCCTATCAGGAATGTATATGTCACAAGATCCATTAAACAAACACCTGTTTTTTGTAAGGTGAAAGTAAAACTTTGTCAGATTCTTTTAACAAGTCCCCATCAAAATATAACATTGGATCAGCGAATCTTACGCTTAGATCCCCAATGCGTTCTTCTTCTACTATTGCCATACTCGCCCCATTTGTCGAATCTGATAAATGAGTATTTGCAGCACCTGTTGATGCTTGACTACTCAAGTTCATAGCCGACAGTATTATTCTTGCAGATATCCTGGCGCTTGTAAACTTTATATCTTCAGGAATTGTTGAATAACCTGCATTATAAGAAACAGATATATTTTTTGGTTTAGCGCCTGACCAACGACCTAAAACTCTTTCAACTCTTCCGTTTGAATGAAATACATAATCACTTTCATTTCCTTCTGTCAAAGAATTACCATCTTCTGTTATAGAGGAAATAGAATTTACAGGTATATGCTTTAGGTTGAGTTCACGCAAATTATCACCGAATAGTGTTTCGGTTTGATCCGCTGCCTCGATATCATAACCTAGGTAAGTTTTAATTACCTGATCTGCAAAAGGTATGATATTGTTTGTAATTGATGTTTCTAGAGTAGAAGCAAAGTCGATCTGGACAATAGCCTCAACATCAGATACAGTACAGAGTGCCATGAGCTACTCCTTACTTATTATCTGAAGGTTTAACAGCTTTGGTTTCTACTTTTTTCTTTGGAGCTTCTTTTTTCTTTGGTGCTGCTTTCTTGAGATAGCCAATTTCTTTTAGCCATGACTCAGGATAAGACTTACCTGCACCACCGAGTTTAGAAGCATTGGACTTAGGAAGTTCAGCTTTTGGACCTTCAAAAAATGAACCATCGCCTAATTGCCAAAGATCTTTCTCTAGTGTTATAAATTTTTCTGACATAATGATTAATCCTAACTTATTTTTGCCTTATTTAAGGTCTTTGTATTTCAATAAATATGGGGGCTAAAAAGCCCCCATATTCTAAGATTAAATGCTATTAAGCACTTGTGATCTTGTGGAAAGCCTCTTGTCTATAGACAGGGAATCCAACACGCATTGTAGCTCTGATCACCATGATGTTCTTAGTAAAGTTTTCACCATGTGAATCGCTGACTGCGATGTCTAGTCCTTGCCTCATGACAACATGAGCTGCTTCACCACCACCGAACTTACCAACAAGGATTGTTCCTTCAGAGATTGCAGTTGTAGGAACAACATTTAATCCCCATAGTTGGTTAGCAACAGCGCCTGCATATCCACCTGCATTTGTGAACACAGGGGCTTTTGCAGTATAACCTGCTGAATCAGTACCTGCAAAGTCTTCATCTAATTGAAGAACGATTTGGGACCAATCGTTAGGGTGGATTACGATAGCATCTGGCTCTGTGAATGCATTTACTCTAATATCGGTAATTGCACCATAGATTGCGCCAATTCTACCAAGACCTCCGGCATATGATCCGTAAGCTGTTGAGCCTACATTTGATTTACCGGCATCCAATAAACCTTCAAGGTTTGGAGATGTTCCATCACCTGCGATTAATTGGCTGTCTAGTCTTAATCTCATCATGGTTTGTAGTCTAGAGTTCAAATATCCTTCTAGTCCACTAACATCTTGCATCAACTCATCTGTGACAGGGATGTTAACACCCATTTTTGAAATTGTAGCTGTTCTCTCGGTGAACGCTAATGCTGCCTCACCAACTGCTGCGGCTTCTGCTGCCTCAGCTGCATTGTTTGTGAAAGTAGTTTCTTCCAAGTAAACGAATGCATTTTGATCTGTTGTAATTTGATCAAAAAGGTTGATTACTGCATTAGGATCACGAAGAGCTGTTTCTAATATACCAGGTTGTCTTAATGACTCTGGTGGATATCCTGTTGTAGTTAAATTAGTTTTTAACTCAAAAGGAATTGTGCTTTGAATATTCTTAGCACCATTTTCAACATAGCCTTTGTAAGCTGCTGATTTCATGACTTCTGCACCAAAGGATCCAGCTTTTGGTTCTTCTGATGGGTTAGGCATGCTTGCTACTGCTTCGCCTGAGATGTCTAATTTAGACTTTGCCTCAGCGACTTTAAGATCATCTCTTAAAGATGCAAGCTCTTCATTTCTATCAATGACTGCTTGCTTTTGCTCTGGAGTAGCACCTGCTTCTTGATCTTTGATTTCATCAAAAAGACCTTTTAATTCAGCAGATTTCTCGACAATGCTTTCACGAACTTTTTTAATGTCCATTATTTACTCCTCGATAATTTCTTCTTCTTGTATTTCAATGTCGGTCATAATAGATTCAGCTAATATCTCTTGGCTTTCAAGCCAAAGTCCATCTAGTTCATCATCTAATACTTCCTCTGTAGGTAGTTCGACTTCGTCAACAGGATCTTCATCTGTTCTTTCATCGCCTGTATCTACTTCCGGTTCTTCAGCAGGATCTGGAGTTTCGGCAGATGCCTCAACTTCTTCTTCTGCTACTTCTTCGGTAGTTTCTTCAGCTACAGGTTCTGAAACTTCAGTTTCAAGATCTGCTGTTTCCTCTATCTCTTCTACTACGGCTGTTGTATCTTCCAACGCACCCTCCGATCCAAATTCATCTACGAATTTGTCTATTTCCTCAAAAGCATCTTGGACACTTTCTTGGACTGCTCTGAGAGCTTCGGTTGCTGAAACTCCCAACTTCCTTCCATTTTTTTGCCTGAGTTCGCCTATAGATTGAACTCTAGCAACAAGGTTATTCAATGCTGCAAGCACATCTTTTACCTCATCAGAAAAGCGTTTACCTTGCACGCTGGCACCCTTCTCTGAAACCTCACTATCTCCATTGACCATAGAAACAATTTTTTCTTTTATCTCTTCCAATGTGTTAATTGAAAGATCGTCAGTTGGGATAGATTTTAATACTTCTTTCATAGCGTTTGCTATTCCGTCTAAATGCTCAATAGCTGTATTACTTTTCTTCATAGCTGCATCGTAATCTTCATGTGTAGCACATGGCATATAAAACATTTGACCATTACTGTCATGTGTATGTGATCCTTGACATCCTAGTTGTCTTGCACGATCTTCTGCTTCTGCTGCTGATCCATACATGTCACCTGTAGGAATAGCTTTTTCTTCTTCAGAATCATCTTCTTTCATGTCTTTAGCACATTTGCCTGTTTTATCGTAATCACATTTTCCGTAGCCTTTGCATTCTTCTTCACCAGACTCTTCTTTTGAAATACTGTCGTGACTCAAAACACCTTTTTCATCTGTATCTTCTTTAGTGCTTTTAATTGCCATTGTAAATGTTTCTTGATTTGCACCGACTAGAACAGGGCTTACTTCATAGACTTCTAAGTCTTTAAGATATCTAACATCTTCGCCTTCGTCATTTGCATCTTTTTTAAACTTTCCATATTCAGAATCAAGAACTCTAAAACCAAAAGACCATTGTTGTAGATCTCCCATTGACTTAACTAAGTTGTAAGCCTCTTTACCAGACTCTGTGTCCATAAAGAACTTACCTTCAAAAGTTGCCATGTCTTTATCTTGTTTGATTTTACCTTTGCCTATTGGCATATCCCACTTGTGCGCCCAAACCATTGGGACATCACCTGAGTTAAATCCTGACTTAATAGCATTTGGTAATACGACATCACCATCGCTATCTATATTGTTGAATACTGAAAATACTGCTTTGACTTCACCTAAAGACTCGTTATCTTCTTTAAGTTCAAAGTCAATGTTTTTGACTTCTTTTTGCTCGGACATATAGCGCTACCTGTTCTCCTATAAATTTATATTTACTTGTGGTGCGCTGTTATTAAGAATAACCTATATTTAGTACTTTAGTGGTTTTTCTCTACATATAGTGTATTTGACTAGTTGCCAACAATCTATTGCCAATATGGTATAATTATTACATGCTTGAAGACGATATAAAACTTTTGGCAACTTTGCACATCAGTTCAGGAAGTTTTCCTTTGAAGGTAAAGTCTGATCGATCTGGTGTTGTCGAAATTTTTGGAAAATCCGTGCAAGTATTCTTGGAGAAGAATAAACTTAAGGTATCAGACAATATTGGCGCTAAACAATTTAAGGGTGGCGCTGAAGAAAGAGATTATTTATTAGAATGGCTAACACTAACCCTGATGGAAGTTTAGATGAATTTAAAATGTTCATGGACACATTGGCAAAGGTCAATAAACCATCAAGAAATAAAATAATAACCGATTGGTTGGCTTTTTTAGATCACGACAATCAAGTTCGTTTAGTAAACAAACTACAAGAGCGTGGCATTGAATATCAACCAAAAGAAAATGCTAGATATTTCGAAAACAGTTAATTAGTTTCTAAAGTCTTTAATTTTTCTTAACTTAGATATTGGTTGGGTGACTGATCTATCAGTCTTCTTATGAGATCCGTCTTCCATAATTGCCCATACAACCATTGTTGCTTCTTTATCAGTATTATTTACTGATGTGACTATTCCATGAACAGTCGATGGTGGATCTGGATCTTTGTTGATTGACCAAGAAACAGGATCGCCTACTTTTACAGAATCTGCTTTTTCAGATCTAGCTGAGTTCATCTCAACTTCTGCTAAAGCCTCTGCCTCTTCAGTAGATACATTTATTTCTTGAATAACACTCTCTGCATTCTTCTTTGAACTTAGAGGATGATTGCTAGGTAATAAATCTGTATCGTATGGTTTTCTCTTAAACTTACCTGTTCTCAAAGCTCTTAATAGGCCATTCACTCTGGCCATCGCCCATTGTTGAGGTGAACTTACATTACCTCTAACTGAACCTGGATTGTTTTGATATGCTGCTAAACCTCTATTGTAAGATGCAGTAAGCATTCTTAATGTTGCTCTATATCTTGGATTCTTAGCATTATGATCTTCAACTTTTTTCTTAAGAGAATCTTTTACTGCTTGGCTAAGAGCTTTGCCTTCTATTTCAGTTAATAACTCTTCTTGAATTTTTCTTCTTTCACGAATAACTTTTTTGTATTCGTTTACAACTTTTTTCATGGCAGGCACACCTGACTTAGTCACACCACCCCACTTCATAACAGCAATCGTTCCATTTAATCTTGTATTGCCCTTATGACGATTCATAAATCTTTCTCTTCGCTTTACCCAATTCAATACAGATTCTGATCTATCTCCAGATCTATACTTAGTCCATCTGTTAAAAGCGTCATTACCTGTAAATGAAGTAGGAGGATTACCACCGGTACCTGCTCTCCTCCAAATTTCAGGCCAATCTTCTTTTAGATTTTTTACATAGTTGTAATCAGGAAATTGTTTATGCTGTGAGTTTGTAATAGAAATAGTTTGATTGTCACCTGATCTAGGAAAGTTAGTTGGTTTAGGTGCCTTTTCAGATTTTTTCATTCTATCTAAAGCACTTCTTGCTTCTGACTCATTATCGTAGCATTCTATGACATCGTTGTTTTCATGATCTAATATGCACCAAGCACCATTTGGCATTTGAGCAACATACTTCATTTCTTCCCCATCTAAACGAGTAGGTGTTGGTATGATTCCTGCTCTTAAAGAATCAACAGCTGCTAAGGTGCTAGTCATAACTTTTTCTTCTAGATCCTTAATCATTTGTTTCATATCTTCCATATCTTGATTTGGTTCTTCTTCTGTTTCTTCTTCAACAGGTTCTCCATCAAGTGGTCTTTCAACCATATTCAAAGGTCTTAAATAAATATCATGTGTTTCATCAGCATCAAGTCCTGCTTGTTTTCTAGCCTCAGCTATTGTGATCCAACCACCTTGTACAGCAGTATTCATTCTTTTATAAACATCATCTTTGTCTTGAGATAAAGCTCTAACATCATCTAAGTTATACATGATTTTAAGATCATCAGCATCAAAATCTCTTTTAAGTAATTGATGTGTCAATTCAGATGCAACTGATTTCCATAAAGGAACTAATTTTTGTTCTGTAAAAAATTCTCTTAATTCTCTTGTGTTGTTATAAG
>CEON01024568.1_pt1 | contig 19941 bp, 32 predicted proteins | sample 530291 | NCBI WGS metagenome assembly CEON01 (sample SAMEA2619888, study PRJEB7988) | marine metagenome | biome: marine biome (ENVO:00000447); feature: surface water layer (ENVO:00002042); material: "saline water (ENVO:00002010), including plankton (ENVO:xxxxxxxx)" | depth 5 m
ACTACGGGGCGTAACTACATCCCTCCGGCTAAGGGGCGTAACTAGCCCTGCGTAACAAGGCACTGCAAGCCTGTTTCGGGTGGGCGCAGCCGCACGCTATTGGTTGGCGTAACAAGCCACTCATAGACGAGCAGCACCACGCTGCGTAGCAGCGTTGCGCTGCGAGTAGGGCTTGCCTGACGCTGACTTATGGGGTTGCACTAGGCTACTTTCTATAGACCGTGGTACTGCTCAGCCTTTGGCTACGCAGTGCTGCTTTATACCCTGCTCCATGCTAACGGGTAGCCTACCGCTGCTCCTCAGTACAGCGTTATGCCGCAAGCCTCTAGCCCCTTGACCCCCACCCGTATGGGTGGCTTATGCCACCCTCCTTAGCCCGTAGCATACGCTGCGTAACCAGCGGGAAACCCTCAGTTGATATATAAAGCAACACTAAAGTGCGGCACGAGGTAGAACAGTTATGTCAAACGATAACCAAACCGTAGCACAAACACCAGCGAACAACCCTACTTGGGAGGCAGCAGCCAACCCAATGATTGCGGAGGTGGGTCAGTTCTTGCAGTCAAGGCGCAAGACCTTCACCTGCAACTTCAACCTAGATGTGTCCACTGGTGTCCAAATGTCGAAAGAACCGAGAACCTATACTCGTGAGCAAGTGATTGCTTTCGCTGTAGATGTACTCAACCTGTGTGTAGAAAGAGGCGACTGCAAAGGTATGCCGACCCCATCTGAGATGGGTGCATCTGCACTAGGCAAATACATCACTGCTCGCTCCACCTACAACGGTGTCAGCAAGTACATCAGCATCAAGCAACTGAACTCTCACCGCAGAGTAGTTCGCAAAGAGCGCAAGGCTGCTCGCCTAGAGCAAGCACAAGCAGAGGGCAAACAGTGGTACGCTGATGGCGTATTCACCAGAGTCAAAGTTGGCAACGATTGGGTCGATTCCGACACACCTGCTATGTTCCCTAGCCGCAAGAAAGCAGTATCTGCGTACCTTCGCAAGACTGTTGGCGATGACTGGAGCAAGCAATCCAACAAGGGCGAACTCAAGGACATGGCTCTGAGCCATGTTCGCCAAGGTTCACTCGATGCACCTACTGCTCAGGAGAACAGGGATGCTCAATCCACTGGCACTCCAGCACCTGCACCAGTAGCGGCTCAGTCCACCGTTTCTGCTAAGGTCAAGAAGGCAGACCTAGTGGCTCAGGCAGTCGAACTTGGTATCAGCAAGTCAGTTGCATCCAAGAAAACCAAGGCTGACCTAGTGAAGTTAATCGCTGCACTGAACGCCCTTTGAGTCCGGTAGTACCTGCACTCCAGTAGTCTACAGCAGCCGCTGATTTCGCCCCTCGTAGGTGTTCGCACCTACGGGGGGCTTTTTTTTATATCGAAAATCCTTGTTACGCACGCCAGCGCAGCGGCTCGCTTCGCTCGGAGACGGGCAGAAGCCCGTCTTGCCCGCAGCCATTCGGCTGCGGGGGATGCGTTTCCCCTTTCGTTCCATCTTCCTATCCATACGAGTGGTAACTTTCCTGACCTAGAATCTTGAATCAAAACTCTAGGAGTGCGAGAGACGCACAGCCCCAGTGTTTCCTGATATATACCCCGCACCTGCTAGGTGGCTGCTCTGATTCAGCCATGCCTTTTTGCTAGCCCCTATAGTATATGCATAGTATGCGTTTATGATTAGATGCTTAGCGTGTAGACACGGAGTAGTGGTGTTGTCTAAGTTGTCCGTTGTATTATTCAGACATTATACTAGACAATATCAGAATATATCATAGTCTAAACTAGACTCAAGACAAGTCGGACAACTCGGACTCTTCCCGCACCTGCATTTAGCATAGCCTAAACGCATGACTGGTGGAACTTTTTACTCAGCATCTTTATGTTCCGCACCCACATGGCATGAGCATGACGGATATGGATGAAGCCAATGAAGAACATACATGGACACCTGCTACTGAAGAAGAAGTAGAAGCAGCGTTTGATATTGTATGCAAGTACCTGAACGAGAAAGACACTGATACATCAGGACTGAGACACGCATTAGGTATCGTGCTGACACACTATCAAGAAGTACAAGACACCGCTTTCATGCACCTCGATACAGAAGAGCATAACGGGTGCAGGTTCTGTAACCTTGAGTAAGTAGTATCTTACATACACTACGCAAGCGCATCGACTAAGATTCAGAACCGATGAACTGAGTCTAGTTAATATATAAAGCAACACTTTTTTGACAGGTCATGGAAAGTGTTACCATGAAGAACGATGTGATAGAAGGACTAGACAACTGCTGTAGTATGTGCTGGGAGGATGTAGGAGACAATGGCATTGAAGTCATATGCCTAGTTGGGTACAAACCTCTCTTGCTATGCAGCAGAGAATGTATGGATGAGGACATGGTAGAGATACCACAGGATGCTTACAACATGGATGCTGATGAACCTTACATCCCTGAGTGGGCTTACAATGACTATGTTCCTGAGCCAGTGTCTGTTGATGTAGCAGTGCCAGTTGTTCAAGTGAGAGCACCTTGGGATGCAGTGACTGATGTACTAGCCTACGAAGAAGTGGATGATGAAGTAGGAGTTGATGCCTGATGTGGAGAGTCGAAGTACAGATGACTACACAGGATGGACTACATGACATTCCACTTACATGGAACTGTGACACTCAGCATGAGGCTGAGACAGTCATAGAAGGACTCATGCAATCCTTGAGTAAGACTGACATTTGCTGGTGCTACAACCTCTACCAAGTGCTACCTGATGAGGAGGAGATAGAGTGGGAGAGCATGAGCGTGAGACCAATCAAGGAGGAATGAATATGGAATATGTATATGTGATAATGGGAGACAGAAACGAGAGTAGAAACAAAGCAGAGCACTTGGCACAAGGCAAGCCTTTGCAGTGGGTCTATGGAATCTACACTACAATGGCTGGTGCAGTAGCAGAAGTGAATGACATTTACAAGAACCAACACTTAGGTGTGAAGTATGGTACTGAGTACACCATTAAGAAAACAAGGGTGAGCAAGCATCACCAGTGAATTGATATATAAAGCAACACAATATATGAGAGTGATTAACGATGAAGAGTAAGAAGTTAGTAACGAAAGAAGTGATGAGGCAACTCATCAGTAAGTTCTGTGAAGTACACATTGATGGTGAGAAGGATTACATTGGCCCGAATGCGGGCGATGCTCCTTTCTACAAGTCGTGTATGCTTTACATTACTCAAGGTGAAGATATACCTGAGACCATGTACCAAGAGGCTGCTGAAAGATTCTACAAGTACAGCAACACACAGATTCCTACACTGATGCACTGGTGTGGCATCCCACCCCATGTTGATGTTCAGTCTTTCCTCAAGGACATGACTGATATTGGAGTCAAGGCGAAGGCCAAAGCAGCACACCAATCTAAGTTAGCATCTACCCTGAAGAAGTTCTTCAAGGAGTCAGGTGAGAAACCATCCAGCCTTGCTGATGCACTGACCTTCGATGAAGAAGTCTTGGCTATGGTGATTGAGTACAAGAAGCAACACGCTGAGCAGGATAGCATACCTATACCTGAAGAACTACAGCAGTTATACAAGGAGACACTAGCCTCCTACATAGTCACTGAGACACAGGAGAGACAGTACAGAACTGTTAGGGCTGAAGTCTACGAAGATGTGTGGTATGGTAAGAACGACAGACAGAGACGCTGGCCTAAGAAGTCACGAAGAGTATCACTACGATTCCCTAGACACACTGCTGTCAAGGATGAACTCAAGAACACACTTGGTTTCCCTGCTATCAAATGGAACGGTGAGTTTTGGTCGCTGACCTACACTGCTGACTTGCTTACCAAGGCTGCTGCTATCTTTGAGAAGCATGGTTTCTATGGTGAGCAACTACTTACATTGGCAACCAAAGCCCCAACTCCTGACACTACCAAGGCTGAGACTAACAAGAATGTATCAGCAACTATTCAGGCTGATGTACTTGTACTCAAGTGGCCTTGGATTCAAGACACTGACTTGCGAGTTAAGGTGATGAGTATTGTCAAGGGAGTCATGGGTCGTAAGTGGGATGCTGCAAACAAAGCATGGCGAGTGCCAGTTTCCCAAGGTGCATTCCTGAAAGGTAGACTGGATGGTATCTATCAACCACTGGCTGATGCTATTGCTGCTGTTGATGGTATGTCAAATGTCATTGAGTCTCAGGCTGAGCGTATTGCTTTGTCTAGTGCTGCTTCATTACATGATGATGAGAAGATTGAGGAGATGCGCTCTCGTTTGGCTAAGCAATTCCCTGAAGGTCGTGAACTCTATCCATTCCAGTATGTCGGTGTCCGATTCGTGGAACTGGCTGGTGGTCGTGCTTTGATTGGTGATGACATGGGTGTGGGTAAGACCATCCAAGCCCTTGCTTACTCAGCACTACACCCTGAGAATCATCCAGTTCTAGTTGTTGCACCAGCGAATGTCAAGTACAACTGGGTCAAGGAGTACAAGACTTGGCTACCTAACCTGAGTGTTGAGGCAGTCAAGAATGGTAAGTCAGACATACCTGACACTGATGTAGTCGTCATCAACTATGACCTGATGAAGAAGCAGCAACTTGCACTAGAAGAGCGTGGCTTCAACATCGTCATCTTCGATGAGTCACACTACCTGAAGAACAGCAAGGCTCAGCGTACTCAGGCTTCACTTGCTGTTGCCAATGGTAGCAAAGATGTAGTCTGTCTATCAGGTACAGCGATTACCAACAGACCGATTGAGTTCTTCACTACACTGAACCTGCTTAGACCAGTAGAGTTTGGTAACTTCTTCACCTATGCAAAGCGTTACTGTGATGCTCAGCACAATGGTTGGGGTTGGGATTTCAAAGGCTCATCCAATGAGGCTGAGTTGCACGAGAGAACCAAGACCTTCACCATTCGTAGACTGAAGAAAGAAGTCATGGATGAACTGCCTGACAAGATTCGACAAGTGGTTGATGTTGTACCTACACCTAAAGAGATGAAGGCTTACAAGAATGCTCAGGCTACATGGTTGAATGAATATCATATGCACAAGTCAAGTGGTTCTATCCCTGCTGGCTTCGTCTTGAATATGCTCACTGAACTGAGACACCACTGTGGTATCTTGAAGGTCAGTGCAACTGCTGACTGGGTTCGTAACTACAATGAAGTGACTGGCAAACCTACCATTGTGTTTGCTCATCACAAAGATGTAGTCGCTGCTCTTGTAGATGAACTCAAGGATGACTTCAAGGTTGGACTCATCACTGGTGAGGTCAGTGCTGAGAAGAGACAAGAGAGAGTCGAAGCATTCCAAGCAGGTGAGATTGATGTTATGATTTGTTCCACTGTTGCAGCGAAAGAAGGTCTGACCTTGACTCGTGCTGATACTGTTGCCTTCATTGAGAGGGAGTGGTCACCAGCATGGGAGGAACAGGCAGAGGACAGAGTGAATCGTATCGGTCAAGAGGCTGAGACTGTTCACGCTGTCTACCTATCAGTCACTGGTACTATTGATGAGAAGTTCAACTCTGTTGTTGAGGAGAAGCGTGCTGTGATTCAGTCCATCCTTGATGGTGGGGATGCAGTAGAGAGACAGGGTATTGCTAAGGCACTGCTAGAATCTATGGTAGATGCTGGAGACATACCAAAGGAGATGCTTCGTGACTTGGGGGTGAAGGCGTGAGACTATTCGCTAACACTTGCCATGTCAAGAGGTGTGACAATCGTACTCATGCTGGGTTCAGGAGATGTGCTGAATGTTTGCGTGGCAATACACCACGAGTGAGAGAACAGAAACAAGAGGAGGAGTGAAGATGGTAGAAGATTGGTTAGTAAGATACTATGACGCTGAAGGTAGACATGGAGATGCTATGGATTATGATAGCCTTGAAGAAGCAATTGAGGCATTCAAGGAGGGCATTGAAGCACACCCTACTTACGAGTGGACTCTGTATCATTATCACAGTTACAAACCCGATGGTTTCGGTGGTTGGCACGAACCTATTGAAGAGGTTGTAGAGCACTGGAGTAAAGAGGTAGAAGAGGAATGAAGTTGATATATAAACCAACATTGATAATGAGGAGTGAAGAAAGATGAGTGAAGAACTACGAAAGAGACTAGAATGGGTAAAGCAGGAGAAAGAGAGGCTGATGAAGCACAGTAAAGAGAACCTGATAGACATGGTGATGTTTGGTAGCGCACTGTGGTATGGTGTCGATAACTATGATGTATGTCCCGATGACTATAAACTCATAGATAGATACGAGTTCCCTTCAGACAAGTATGCAGATACAGGAGACGGAATAATCAGAAAAGAAATGTATCACATTACATATCATGAAGATGGTTCAATCGAGGACTATTGGCTCAAGGAGGAATACCAATGAGTGAAGATAACAGACAAGAGAACTGGCCTATGGGCTGGACTATACAAGAGATACTAGACCATGTTGATGCGTTAGAGGAACAAGTTAGAACATTAACCGTAGATGTTACTGTAGCACCTAGCAATAAACTGATGAAAGGATTACTACACATGGTTGGTTACTGCATGAAGATAGGTGAGTATCTATATGATGCTGTAGTAGAAGGCGAGATGACTGTAGATACAGCAACTGAGATTGCATTAATGTGTGACGAAGAATGGTCAGGTACTTATGCAGACAACCTAAGAAACCTGCTAGACAAAGGGGGCTTTCTATGAAACCAATGGAGACAATGACAAGAGAGGACATAAGAGACTACATGAAACTACTAGATACACACGGTCAGTTGTATGTAGATGAGTTTGAGAATGAAGATATTAGAGACATGGCACAACTGTATCTTGATGAGTACCAACAATCATCAAGTGATTCCAAGAGAATGAGTGCTGCTTCTTGCCTACATACACTGTATCAGGTATTTGTAAAGGGTGGTTACTGATGACAGGGATATATGAAATACTGTGTACCATTGGTGATGGTGATAAACTATACACCACTGAGTCTGACTTCGACCATTCCTATATTGCTGACTCGCTAGGTAGACTACGAGAGTTCACTAAAGAGGATGCTAGAGTTTTGATTAATCATCTGAAAGATATGTACTTCAGTGAGCCTACTCATATCGAAGTCCACTTTGAATACCGTGATGGTATGCACGAGTATATAGAAACAGCACACTATCCTATCCGTCAAGAAATAGATTATGATAATCTAAGTGACGAACAGATACACGCTCTGTTTGTCTTTGGTAATGGCATTGACGCTGGTGAAAAAGAAATGGAACTAGCAGCAGAGGCTGAGGCTCTATGTAATCCGAGTTGGTACTGGGATGGCGAAAGGTTACTCCGCCTAAATTGGAGAAAGGTTGTGAAAGAATGAGCGAACCATACCAGCCTCCTTGGGATGAAGATGCACCGAAGAGAGCACCCACTGGATTCGGTATGATATATGAAGCATACCAAACGCTGGGTGAAGAAGAGGAATACTATCCTGAGTTATCACAACTCACAGAAGAAGAATGGCATCAATGGCATGAAGAGGATGACTACGGTTGGATGTGGGATGATGAAACAATAATGGAACTCCACGACATGATGATAACAGCAGTGCTCAAAGCCACGAAGAGACATTTGTTAGACGAAGGTGGCGTAGAGAAACTAAAAGCAAGACTAAGAAAGGAGAGGAAAGAATGAGCGATAAGAATAACGAAGTACACCTTGGCTTGTGCCAAGGTAGGCATGACATAAAGAAGAACGATGGAGGAGAGGTTATCCATTTCATATGGAGGGATGCAATAGAAAACATCCATGACTATGAAGGGATGATGTATCAAGCGATGAACTCTTTGACACAAGCATACAATACACTACGAGACTGGTTACAGTTTGAACCTAATGCTAAGTGCTGTCTCTATCTGTATGTCACTGGTCTAACTCCAGCACTAACCAGTACACTGAAAGCAATTGAAGTGATTGATGAAAGAAGAGTGGTGGTGAAACTCATGCACTATGATAGAGACACTAACACATACAAAGAACAAATGTGGAGAGGACACACTGAATCCTCACCAGTACATACAGTAGATGACAAGTACCATGTTTGATATATAAAGCAACAATGAAATGAGGAGTGAGAAAAATGGCTTGGAGTAAAGAGAAGAAGAAAGCATATGGAAAGAGCAAAGCAGAAGCAAGCAAGGCTACTTGGTATGAGAACCTTGCAGCAGGTATAGAGAGCAACAACATTCCGTGGCGTAAGCCGTGGAAAGGTGGGGCTACCATGCCTGTGAATCTAAAGAGCAAGAAGGCTTACCGTGGTGGTAACATAGTTGCTCTATGGTTTTGGGGATTGGGTCGTGGCTACACTGACCTACGCTTTGGAACTCGTAAGCAATTGATTGAGAAAGGACTGAGCATCAAGGGCTTGAAGAATGGTGAGGGTTGTCTCATCAAATACTTCAAGGCTTCTGAGTACACTAAGGTAGACAAGGAGACTGGTGAGGAGACAATCCGTAATGGTTACTTGACTAGATGGTACGAAGTGTTCTGTGTTGAACAGTGTGAAGATTACGAAGCACCTGAAGTGAAAGATGAGAACCTATCAGTCACACCTGAGTCTGATATGATGGAGTCCTTCTATTCCTATGTCGCTTCACAAAAGACCCTGACCCTTGAGCGTAAGGGCAGTCAAGCATTCTATAGAATAGATGGTGACCTTATCAGACTACCAAAGCATGAGGACTTTGAGACTCAACTTGGTGAAGTGATGACAGCCATGCACGAAGCAGTACACAGCACTGGTCACCCTAAGAGAAAGGAACGACCACTGACTCCTAAGTTTGGTACTCCTGAGTATGCCTTTGAGGAACTGGTTGCTGAACTTGGTGCATTGATTGTGACACTTACTCTTGGTGGTGAGTTCAATCCTTATGTCCTACAAGAAGAGCACGCTAACTCTCAGGCTTACTTGAAGCACTGGCTTGCTGCTTGTAAGAATCAGGACAATGCACTTGACAAAGCATTCAGTCAGGCTCAAGCAGCAGCCGACTTTATCCTAAGCAACTGTAGTGTAGAAGAAGAGGTGATTGAATGATTGATGTTGGATTTATAGTAAGCAATTTACCCCTGCTAACTGATGAAGAATTAGATTGGTTAGAAGAAGAGATTGTGCATTGGCGCAAACAGAAAGCAGGGTTGGTTAATGGAAAAGATATGGGGTCGAACTTGAAGTAAGGAGGTGATTGCATGAGAAAGATAAGTAAGGATGCAGCAGAAGCATTGATGGCGTACAAGAAGTTCAAGAGAGGCAACACAAAAGTGGTACTCGATGCTGCTAAACCTAGTGCTGCTTACTTGTATCTGCATGGTAATATGATTGCTTGTCACGAGGCTGACGGTACACTCAAGATAACTGATGGCGGTTATGCTACTGTTACGACTAAGGACAGACTCAATGCTCTACCCCATGTTTCTATCTACCAACGAAAGTTCGTATGGTATCTTAATGAAGAGAAATGGGATGGTGACTGGGATATTGTATACAACCCTGACCCGAATGGTTTACAGTGGGGTCGCAAACGAATCCCTAGCAGTGATGATTCTATAGAAGAGGTGACTGAATGAATAGAAGAGTAAAAGAATTGATGATGAATTACGATAAGGAAACATTAGCAGTATTGTTAGATGAACAATTGACTATGCTTGATAACATAGCAGACCAATTTGGTGCTGAGTTTTTAGGACAGTTTGTAGGTGAGAAAGAATGAGCAGAGCATCGGGAATGGTATTCGCTTTACGAAAGGAGAGAGCAAGAGTGAAAGAACTTGAGGCTTACATAGCAGAACTTGAACAGCAGATAGAGGAGTTGAAAGAATGACGATAGTGATTGAGCAGAAGTATTTTGATAATTTGAAGTTGCTTGAAACAGAAATGTGGACTGCTATTTGGGAACATGAAAAGGCTGGCGCATCTAAAGTAATAATAGATGAAATGAAAGAGGCAGTAAATCATATTACAAAAGCAATAGACATATTGGAGAGGGATGACTTATGATGTATAGATTAACAGTAGGACAGAACCAATGGCTAATAGTTGAGCACATAACTACGACAGGGAGAAGCACTACCTTTCAGGTAATTGAATCACATAGATTACCACAGGTTAAAGTGGGTGACATGGTTCATCAAGATAAGAAGAATATGTTCGTAGCATATCCAACAGCAACCATGACTAGACCATCGTATCGTCTACCATCACATACTTGGATTAGTAATGAGTCTCATATGGATTTGATAGACCACGAAGAGGAGTAACTCCTCGACAGTCTATAGTAATTAGCGAGTTGATATATAAAGCAACATCAAAAGGTGATAACATGACAAGACAATTTACTACAACAAGAATACCATCCGACCAACCGAGTGTATTCTTACTAACAATAACTCAAGAGCGACACTCAGTAGACCAAGATGGATATGAAAGATGGTGGGATGCCAAGCATGAGCATCTAGTATTTGAATCACTATTGGATGCTAGACAGTTTGCCTATGACTGGACTACGGATGTAGAAAAGAATACATCGAACAATGTAGAAGTGATACTAGAGCATCACTTGGATAGATGTAGACAAGCCTACGCTTTACATCCTGACAGAGCCATGCCTAACATTGAGATACTATTCAAGAATAAGAACGGTGGACTATACAAGCGACTCACTATTAGTGACGAGTCAGTTACACCAACGCCCTTCTTTACCGATAGCAAAACCGATGAACAGCAACAGTTGATATATAAAGCAACAATGAATGATGAAGTGAAACAAGGAGAGACAGACCATGACTAACCGAATGAAAGAGCCTGAACTTAACAGTACAGACCGTATCAAAGCGATGAAATCACAGAAGGCAAAAGCCCTCTTTACTCATCGCTCAGCCCACAACCAGTATGCAGTACCGAAGGATTGGCAACCACTAGATATGATTGCCATTCACTTGACTGACACTGCTTTACATCTAGCATCAGCAGGTGAAATTATTGGCTACCCTTGTTTCTTGAGGACTTGCCCTGAGACTCCACGGCATGGTGTCATTGAATCTATCCGTTGTAATGATGAGGCTTCGCTTATCAGTAACTTCAATCGGCTTGCTCAAGTTATGACTGACGCTGACCCCAATGGTTGTATGCTACTCATGCCATTCATTGATGCTTCGTCATCTTCTGTTATGGCATTGTCTCACCCTGAAGTGGATGAGACTGGCAAGACCATTATGACTGCTGACCCTGAGACTGGGCTTGACAAACCAGTAATGTTCCAAGGTTACAACATCATGGGAGTTGGTCACGATGGTGTCACTGCTGGTCATGGATTCAATCTTGCATTCCCTCTTCGCATTGATGACTATGCGAAGGACAACATGATTATGAACTCGCTATCTTATTCTCCTACTCGTCACGAGTTGGAGTTCGTATTCAATCTAGTCAATGAGAATCGTGATAGAGGATTACTAGAACTACCTGAGATGAAGCACAGTCTTACACAGATTCGTGGTGCTCCATCCCACACTCCAGTTCACCCTCCACCTGAAGGTGTAGATACTATTGGTATGATTGCTGATGGTGAAGTCATAGTGAAGGACTTCATTGTAATGAGTGGTCTTGAAGAAGTCGCTTGGCTTGAAGAGAACATTACTCCTGAGAAACTACCTGAAGGCTTCATGGTTGTCGAACCTGCTGGCTCTCGTCTCTCTCACATCTATGCTCACTGCCGTGGTGTTGGTGTTGCTTATGCTATCACTCCTTCAGTGACTGTGGGTGACCGTTGGGTTGAGGCTGCTGCTGGCTGGGTTGTCAAAGACAATGAGCACAAGTTTACTCCTAAGCCGTATGCTCCTCATGCTTACCTTGATGACTTCTCTCGTGGACTCAAGGATGGTAACTTGTACTGGCGAAAGCAACAGGGCTGGTTCTCCACCTTCTTCCACCAGTGGGTCAGTCTACCATACAGCAAACCATCTGATGTATCATACCTTGCTGGTATGTTCTGTGCTTGGCTACCTAAAGCCATGCTTGCTCTTGGACTTGGTGAAATGCGACACGCTCGTAGCCTCAAGACCAATGCCAATGCAGAACTGTTTGCTACAATGACTGCTTGTATTGGTAGTGATGTATGGAAAAAAATCAACAACACTCCTCACCTTGATTCTACTCGTGGTCACTACTATGCAGCAATAGGTCACATCGAAGTGGACTGGGCTGACTGTGCAAAGATGCTTCGCTTCTTGAACAAGCACTACCGCAAAGGGTGGTCATCCTCATACGGTGGCCCGAAGTGGGGCGACTCCATGTTGATGGGTGCTGAAGTATGCGATGCTATACAAGCGTTCACTGCTCAACCTGATGCTACTACTCTTGGAGAACTCATCGTCAAGGTGAACATCGCTGAGAATGCAGTACACAACAATGGTTCACTGTTCAACAAGTGGCTTAGCAAGTATGCTTTCGATGCTGGTACTGCTGGTTTCAATCCACGAAGAGACATGAATGCTATGGCATCAGTCTTTGAAATGGCTCGTGAGTTCCTTGACCCTGACCTTGAAGAAAAGCGTACTCAGTGGGAGAGTGCCTCTCCACCTGAGAACGATTGGGGAGAAATACTTGACTATGTTGAGAAGAAAACTCCAGCCTACTGGCGTAAGACTCCTATTGCTTCTAGCAAGAATGTTCACGAGGCTCTTCGTAATGTCATGGAGATTCTACCAGTTGGGTGGAGACATGGTGACAAAGGTAGCCATAACAACCCATTGAATAAGGACTTCATTATGTGTGGTGTATCTACTTGCCAGCAGTGTTCTAAGCATCTGACTTGGGCTGCTAACAATCCTAACGAAGTGGCTCACACACAGTTGGTTGAACTCAAGTCACTGTTCGATGAGCACAGTGCTTCACTGATGATTGCCCCTCCTCCTGTTGATGTATGGTTGGTTGGCTCTCAAGGTGAGACTCGTACCAGTATCAAGGAGCAGATTGCTCTCATCAAAGCGAAAGAGTTCCTACCTACAGCGAAGGAGTTCAATGCTCTGTATGAAGCGATTGACCCTACTGACCCTGACACTCCTGAAATGATGCTGATACTGAACAAGTATCTAGCGAAGCAGGGTGATGGGCTAGAGGATTTCCTCAAGGCTATGACTGAGGATGAAGTAAAGGAAGTGAAACAATGAATTGGATGAACAATAGTAAAGCAGGTTGTCACACTGGTAACCCAGTTGTGTTTGAGATTGATGGTGTAGCGATACACGCTGGTGGTCACACTCGTAATGGTGGCTGGCATCGTATGACTCCTATGCCTGACCTAGCGATTGGGCCAGCGCAAGTAATGGAGAACCCTCGTGCTACTGTTGTACCTACTGGTTGGTCATGTCAAGGCTACATTGGTGGTGATACACCACAGATTATCAGTATCGACTGGCCTGACTTCTCTATCCCTCAAGATGTTCACCGTGAGTTTTGGCTTGCACTTGTTGCTGACATAAAGGCTCAGGGTATCAAGACTATATCTACTCAGTGTGTTGGTGGTCATGGTCGTACTGGTGTTCAACTGTGTATTCTTGGTTACCTTATGGGTGATGCTGGTTGTCTCAAGCAACCTGATGCTGCTTCTTTAATTGAGTATGTTCGTGACTTGTACTGCCACCATGCAGTCGAAGGCAAGTCGCAACAGAACTATGTTGCTGAAGTTCTACAGATACCTGAAGGTAAGTCTCTGTTTGCATCACTTGGTAGCAACCGTGGTAACTTTACATTCTCAGATGAATCGGACACACCAAAGAAGAAGCAGAAGAAACCAAAGTCCGAGTATTGGATTCCCGAAGAAGATGATGATGAAGGCGATGGATTCCCACCTTCATGGGAACTGTATGCTTGTGCAGTATGTAATAACCATCAGTGGGTTCACAAAGAAGATGGTGTACCTGAAGTGTGTGACAACTGTGGAGCACCTGAATTGATGCTGGCTACCGATGGTCTGTATGACATGGTGGATATATGTCCTAAGTGTGACAACACTGTATCACACTTTGGTATGCATCAAGATGGTCACTGTATTGTCTGTGCTGCTGAGGAGGCTAAGGTCAAGACTCGTGATGGTATGGTTCAATGTAAGAAGTCTAAGAAGTTCTACCTACCTGAGTTCATCAATGTAGAGACATGGATTTCATATGATGCTGAGCGCAACGAGCGACTCAAGGCTAAGAAGAAAAAGAAAGGTAAGGGTAAGCGCAAAGGTAAGAACTACCCTGCTAAGAAGAAAAACAAACTCGACAAGGAAATGGAAAGGCGTAAGGAGGAGGCTGCATTCCTACAGGGGCTGGGTAAGTACGGCATGACTGTAGAGGATGAGGACTGGCGAGGCGACTTTACAGTTTGATTGTTGATATATAAAGGAACATTGGAGACAGATAACATGGCAGAATATGGAGAAGCAAGACTACAAGTTAGAACACAGTTCGATACTAACCGTATACACATTCAGGGTGTAGGTGAACCTACCGTGAATCGTAAGTATGGTATTGCATTGGAACTACGAGCACCACCTGAATTGACTGAATGGCTAAGCGAACAAGAACCTACACTGGCAAGCCCAGCAAGTGGCTCTTTGTTGTATGCACCTATGTCAGTCATATCCTATGTGGAGCAAGAAGGCACAGTGCAGATACTCATTGAAGGTGAAGAACTGAATCACCCAAAGGGTGCTATGCTTGATGTAAAGGATGAATCAACAGCAGTGGCTACACTAATCACATTCGTAAAGAACACCAACTCAGGTCTTGTACTTGAGAGTGGTGAAGTATATTCAACAGAAGAGGAGTGAGTATAATGGCACAGCCCAAGATTTATGCAGACATGGAGAAGAGAATACTCTCCTTGATTGAGACTATGGTAGATGCAGAAGGGTTACATGAGTTACCTGAAGAAGTAAGTTTCTACTTACATACACGAAGGAAAGCATTATCCTCTTCTTCGTGTAGAGCACAAGACACAGCGAGTATACACTTAACATGGATTACATATCATCAAAACATAGCACAGAATGCTCCACTTGTTGATGGTATTGCATGGGAGTTATGTTACCAAGCACTAGCGATGAAGTATGGTGTATCGGTTGATGAAATCAATTGTATCGACATGGGTATATCAGGAGACCCAGCCAAGAATGTAATCAAGATTAGAGGGATAAAACCTATGCTTACATCAGACAATAAGACTACACCTGAGTTTGTTGCTTATGCTAATGCTCATGCAGAAGAGTTCGGTTGGGATATTGCTGAACTCCATCCACCTGCACTAGCACTATCGCTAGAAGAGATGAACCAGTTCGATGATTTGATAGCAAGCGTGCTTTCAGATATGGGAATAGAAGGCAACACGCCAACTTTCCTAGATGTTATGATGGGTACAGACATAGGAGAAGATGTATTCCTCGCATGAGAGAATGATGATAGTCCTCTAGGAGAGTGAATGTATGAGCGATAGCAAGAAACTTGAGCGAAAGATAGCAGTGCTGGAGGGCATTATCAAGAATGTCTGTGACAATTATCCCTTTGAGCAGTGCAAATTATGTGACGAATTATTCGATACAGATGAGTATTCCAATTGTCCTGACTGTCCTGAGTGCAGTGGCTGCACAGAAACAGTTGAGCAGTTGTATGCTAATAGTGGCGGGGATATGTGGTGTAAGGAGTGTATAGAAATACAGCACGATATAGACGACCTCATGCGGGATTACAATGAAAGTCGATGATTGGAGAAGTTGATATATAAAGCAACAATGAATGAAACAGATGAAGCAAAGGAATGATGAACATGACAAACGAAACAGATGATGTGAAGATAGTTGGGCGAAGTGGAATACCTCAGCCCACTGAGATGACGCTGCAAGAGATAAAGGCGAAGTTTGGCTACGCCCAGCATAGAAGTTGGGCGAGAGACACTTTGTACTACAACCCTGCTAATAGTTGGCTACAGGGAGAATACTTGGCATTTATGCACAATCCTACAGGGATTATTTTTGCATACCATTCTAGCAGACATGGTAGTGACTCTGTATCTACATACAAACTAGATGGTACTATGTCTAGTGATGCTGTATTTACTGTATCAACAGGTAAGCCTAGTTTTGGAAGGATGACTCAGAAGATGGATGAAGTAGACTCAGACAGAATGAACTGGGATGTGGTGCGTGTTACACCTAAACCCATACTCGCTAATTGCTATACCAGTCTGTATATCTTCGATGGTAGCGGCAGATATTACATGGGTGATTTGAGTATGATATTCAACAAAGTAGATGTGTTACAGAAGGGATGCAAGGACATTAAGAGTAGTTATTCAATTGAAGGTAAGCACACCAAATTAGAAAAGACAAACGAAATAGAGGAGTTGATTGTATGAGTGGAGAATGGAAAGGATGGCAAAGTTGGGATAGATACGAGAAAGCAGGTATTGTAGAAAACGCTGTAGATTTCAGTGAAGAAGCGATTATCGTAGACCACGCTGTTGGTAGAACGAAAGACGCTATTGGTAAGTGCTGGCCTATGGATGCAGCAGTTGCCTATACGCTGATGAAGGCTGGCCCTGATACTGGGCTGACATGGAGTGACATGGTGAACAACTACACTCGTGCTGCTGCTGTGATGATGACAGGTAAAGTTGGTTGGGGTACAGTACCTAAACCAAGTGTTGATTCTTGCGGCCATGATGAAGTCATTGGTTACAATCATTACATGGGAATGCCGACTCTGTATAATGAGTCTGAACTCTACATACAAACTGGTTGGGCTTCAAACAATATCAGCGACTGGTTCACTGATAAGGCTGACAAACTCAAGGAGTTAGGACATGACCCAGTTGCATTGTCAGAGAAGTATTCTGTTATTCGTATGAGTAAGCAGAACCCAATCACTCACTCAACTATGGTGACAGATGAGTTCTTTGCTGAACTGATAGATGCTTTCCAAGACTTCTTTGGTGATGTGCATATTCGACCTTCTAATAACAGTGCTACGATTTTCAGGTCGATAAACCACACCTACGGTGAATGTAAGTGGGCTAATGACACTAACAAGATTTGCCGACACCACGACAGACCTACTGAAACCATGTGGGCTATGCGAAGAGCAAGCAAAGGTGATGGCTTCATTACTGCATGGAGTCGTGCTCCGTGTCATGGTGGTTGGAACAGTCATCAGTGGGCTAAGCCACAGCAAGACATGGATGCTAACAATGTAGTATCATGGGATGAAATGCGTAGAGGAATGGCTCAGGCTGTACCTGAAGAAGATGTAATCAATCACATTCGTCAATCTTTGACTCGTATGCTAAAGCGTAATGACAACATTGTTTCTAAGACTGGCAAGGGTAAGACTGCTGAGCACTCATGGTCTGACTGGAGTTGGCTTGCTGAAATGACTGCTTATGTGAAGAACACTAGCAGCAAGAATCGTAAAGAGGGTGATGTTGAGAACGGTTGGAAATACACTAAGGTTCGCTCTCGTAGGTCTTTTGGTCACGAGATTGCTGACTTCGTTTGGAAACCAGTTGATGTTATCAAAGACTATGTGGTTGGTCGTAAAGAAGTAAGCGACTGGAATGCTTCAGGTATTATGACAAACCTTCGCTTCTCTACCAAGCAACAGTGTATCGACTTCATGGAGGCTATTTCCAATGCTCACCTTGATGGTGGCGGTCACTTTGCTAATCGTACTCACGATGGACTAGAGAAGAATGACAATGGTGAATGGAGTATTCGCTCTATCGAAATCAACATAGTCATGTATGGTCGTATAGACCCTGAAGATTACTTATCCCCTCAAGAAGTTGTGGCTATGTGGCGACAAGGAGCACCTGCTGTACTTGCAGAGCACGAGCCTAACTTTGAGAGAACACCTTCTTACACTGTAAAACAAGCCCCACCTAAAGAAGAGGCGGCGGCTGAGTGATGAAAGAAGATAAAGAGAAGTACAGGAATGCCGAGTTGAAACCCTCTGCCATCACTCCTGATGGTATGTGGGTACTCCCTGATGGTCACAAGTGTGACCTCCGGCATGTTCAATTACAACTCCCTGATGGGAGGGGTGAGGAGTGGGTACTAGGTGTCATACTATCGGCAGAGGGAATCTACGAAGTATGCCCTGAGTGCGAGCAAGAACTCAAAGAAGGGATGGTTCTCATCATGGAGAAGCATCACTACTTGGTTGTACGCTGCTGCGACAAACTCCTACTGTATCAAAACCAAAAGATAAACCTAGACATATGGATGTGAAATTATGACAGAAGAATATGAACCTGAATTACAAGTATGGGCGTTAGAACACTTTAACCAAATGGCTCAGAAGGCTGTATGGCGACCTGATGGAACCGGCTGTAGATACCGTAAGGTAGACGAGCAGACACTGCAACTTGAGCATAGGGTAGACCATCCTGACTCAGAAGCACATCACAATCGTATTACTGGCTTGTTTGCCTCAGTTAATATCAATATGATAGACGACAACCCAATGATTACCAGTGCTGCTTTATCAGCCGAGGATGCTTTCAGACAAGAAATGCAAGAGCGTCAAGCGGTTGCTGCTTCTTGGACTACAGAGAACGGTACTAGATTAGCAGACTTACCACTAGAGCAAGCCTATCCAGTTTTCATTGGTAATAGAGAAGTGCTGCTAGATAACGGGGAGACACACACAGTAGAAGATTGGGGCGTTGCTGTACCAACTGATGAGGGTGATACAATCACAATGAATCCTGATGATTACAATTTACTTGCTGGTGACTCATTGTTTATGCGTTACCGTGTAACAGATACTGATACTTACATGATTGCTATGACTAGACAGCAGATGTATGATGCTGCTGAGTCAGGAGAACTCGGTGTATTAGTAGGTGCTACTTGTCCTGATAGTGGAGACAAAGTTCCTCCGTGGATGTGGGGTACATACTGTGCTAGAGTATCAGAAGCAGACCTACTCCTTGGGAATGAAGAGGAGTAAACATGACTGAGAAAGTAGTTTGGCAATCGAGTAGCCTTGAGGCTAAATGGAAAGATGGTAGAGGCGATGTAAGATTGGCTCATGTAAACTTCTACGGTAAGGATTGGATTGACTTACGCATTCTTCGTGATGGTAAACAGCACACTAGACACGGAGTTCGCTTGTCTATAGAACAGGCAACTGAGATGCTACCACGCCTCATAGAAGCAATTGAGAGTATCAAAGATGCACAAGAGCAAGCAGATAGAAAAGACGATTCTTGAAGTTGATATATAAAGCAACACTAAAGACCACTTCATGGAAAGAGCAGCAAGTGTTAGCCATGTAGAATACGAAGTGATTGCATTACTTCGTGATAGCATAGACCTAGCATCACTGAAACAAGTGATGGTTACTGATGATGTTACTGAGAAGCGTTGGTCTACTGGTGTAGCCAATGTTTGTGAGTTACTAGATAATATGTGTAGTAGACGCACACATAAGTTGCCTAAGACACATACTGAATACAAAGAGAAGGTGAAGTGAATGGAGTTTGAAATAGGACTGATAAGAATGACAGATGAACATAATGAAATGCCATACATTGGTGAGTTTGTAGGTGAGTGACATGAACATATTTATCCTACATTTCAATCCAGTCATAGCAGCACGAATGTATTGCGACAAGCACTCGCCTAAAATGGTCGTAGAATTATTACAACAACTTGGCAGTGCAGTGATTCGTCATGGTGCTACACCCGACCAACTCCCGCTTACAAAGGCCGGAACGCCACTGAAAGGCGGTTACCACTTTCACCCCTGTACCCGCTGGTGTGGTGATTCAAGAGCCAACTTTGAGTGGGCTGCTCTTCATGCTGTAGAGTTATGTGAAGAATACACTCGTAGGTTTGGCAAG
>CEON01035326.1_pt1 | contig 19920 bp, 25 predicted proteins | sample 530291 | NCBI WGS metagenome assembly CEON01 (sample SAMEA2619888, study PRJEB7988) | marine metagenome | biome: marine biome (ENVO:00000447); feature: surface water layer (ENVO:00002042); material: "saline water (ENVO:00002010), including plankton (ENVO:xxxxxxxx)" | depth 5 m
ATACTTACGCATATACTCTCGATTATACTTTCTCATTTTCTCCTTGTTTTTTTGTCGGTATTTGCGACAATGTTCATTGTGTCTCTCAGGGTTCGATTGACGGTATTTTTTTGATGCCGCCTTCATTTGCCCTTTGAGTCTCTCCTTTTTACATTCGTCACAAAACCTTCTTCTTCGACCTCTTCCTTGTCGTCTTAAGTCGAATGTGTTATCACAAGTTTCGCATTTTTGCTTTTCCATATCTGCTGAGGATTATTCCTCTTTTTTCTTAGCGTGGTAACGCTCTCGATTTCTCGCGTTTATCTCGTCGCGATTCTCTTCGCGGTACTTGCGCTTTTCCAGCACTCGCTTCTCCCGATGTTTTTTGTAAGATTTGCGATTATTCGCCCTCTTCAACTCAGGATTATCTTTGTGACGCTTACGTGCTTGCGCGTTCACCTTGTCGCGATTTCGATTGCGCCATGCGTTATTAGTCGCTCTCTCTTGCTCACGATTCTCTTCGCGGTGCTTCTGCCTTTTGACAGTCAACTCCGCCTTATGTTTCTCGTAATACCTGCGCCTACTCGCCTTTATCTTCGCACCGTTCTCTTTGCGGTACTTGATGTCATACGCCTTTTTCCTCTCGCTCTTGCACTCTTCGGAACACGCAGTTACCTGTTGGTGGTCTTTGGTAAATATCTCACCACAAACCACGCAGTGCGCCCTTCCGAAGTCGTGCCTCTTCGCTTGTTTAGCATCGAACTTACGATGTCCTCTCTTCCCGTTGAGGGAAAGACTCGTATTCGATACGTTGATTGGTTCCGTTTTTATTTTAACCATATCTGCTGAGGATTATTCCTCTTTTTGCGTCGTTTCGCGTTTATCTTCTCACGATTCTCTTTGCGATACTTGCGTTGGTAAATGCGTTTTTTCGCATTTAACTGCTCACGATTCTCTTTGCGATACTTGCGGTTATACCCCGCTTTCTTCTCACGTCGTCTCGCTTGCCTACATTCGTCACAGTATATCCTCTGTGGAACGTAGTCGAATATGTTATCACAAGTCTCACATATAGTGAGTTCCTTGTTCTTAATCTTCCTAAATATCTCATCAATATTCATTCTATCGTAAAAAAAATGGAAGCACTTCGACTTTCGTCTGATGCTTCCAAATTTTACTTGTTTCGGCCTTTCGGCCTGTTGTGCTGACATAAGTCAGTTTGAATCTCTCGATTCCTCTCACCACCCTACCAAGGCCGTCCACCAGACTTGTACTGAGCCTGACTTTCAACCACCTGAGATGGAGACGCTTTTCCTTAACAGGGAGAGGGGGCCAATCTCATGTGGCTGGTCCCTCACGTCTGCCTTGTGTCGCGTTAACGACGACTCCGTAATATTCGATTCCGGTCGGCAAAACCTTCGTCTTAGTTCCTCATCAGGTAGTCGGCTTGAGTAGGGCTTAACCCCACCACCACTAACTATATTCTCCCTCAGAACAACTACGTCGTCAATATTTCTATCTGCTGAGAACCCTTTTTTTCCCACATCTCTGCGGAGGGCGGTTCCCCTTTTCCCCATCTGTTGTTATTTCATTGGCTTTTCTTGCCTAGAACCCACCGGATTTCCTGAATGCGGGCGTTCAAACGCCTCACTAATGCAAAGTCATCCTCAGTTGCATCGTCGACGTGTATCTGAAGGTTCGCATACATTTCTGTTTGCAATTCCTCCAGTTCCGCTTTCAACGCAACTTCCTGTGTGTTCGTGATTTCATTGGTGTTCTCCATGTCTCTCACTATTGATTTTCCAAAATTTTCTGTTGTGTCCGTCTCAAACATTAGGCAACGAACTAAACGGAATTCCTCACATGAACCCGACTACACCTTGATGTGTTTAGCCAGTTATGCCCATGCGTAGCACACTGTAATATCCCGTATTCTGTACCAACCCTTGCGGGTATGGTGTGCAATTGCTAAACGTGATTTAACTGCATGTTTCCATACCGTCCGTACCTCCCATTATAGGATTCTTGTCACTCACGCCCTTTGCCTAACTCAACGTACACTTAGTACGATTAGAGTTATGCGGCCCTAATGGACCGCAAATATTTTTTTTGGAAATCCCATGCTTCGCGATGCGGGTAAAGACCCGCAACTCCGGTTTTATCCAGCAGAAGCGTGGGATATATATTGGGCCTTGCGGCCCAGCATCTATTTGATGCTATAATCTAATGCGTGTAAGGAGAGCATTCCCTCACGCAGTTTGAAGGGTCTTCCACCCCTCGGATTTGGTTTGTCCTACCTTTGATTTGTTATTCCCCCCTTTCATCTTGAGGGGCAATTCTAATCCTTAATCATCTGCTAACTTGCAAGCACACATACTCGTTTCGTCCTACTCTTTCGGTAGTCACTACTCGTTGCTTGGTGTTCAGCATGTCAGGATGCTATTTTAACTAAGACTTACTCTTCTGCTTCCAGTTTTCGGTCCTCGGTATTCCAATTCTAAATGACCAGCACACTTGCCATGTGCCAGCCGATGTTCCTAATATCAGTCCACCCATAAAGGATGCTTACATCGTCGCTTTCGCTAGAGCCTTCGATACTCGGGTTTTTGCCCCCTTTCTCTCCGGCCATTAAGTTTCTTTCGCAGTCCTCGTCTTTGGGTTTCAGTTTGCATCAGAACGGGTTCTCACGCCAATTCGCTCAAGTTCACTGGTCAACATCATCTCAGTCCCGCCTCGTTTGTTTGCATCAACTAACGTCACATAGTCAACTTCATCTCCGAACCGCCTCAAAACTACATGCTACTAAGTAGCACATACCATTTCCATGTAAATCAAATCCGCTTCCTCTCGCTTCCAGTCGGTATTGCATACAGAGTCCTAGTGGGTTGATTCCCATAGCCTCCGGCCTACTGCCTACGGCGCATTCGCTCCGCATACAACCATTTCCTTTCGTCGAGATTTCACTTCATCTCATCCGTTTGATTTGTTTCTTTGAATCCATATCTAGGGACTCACTCCCTACACCCGAGTGGGTGGTTGCGCGGTCTGCGCCTTCTTCTATGATTCATTAATCGAATTCGACCGACACTTATCCCTGCCCGGTCCTCCCGATTTGTTTCCTTGAATCAGCATCTAGGGACTTTCTTTCGCCTTCCCTACACCTGCTACTATACAAGTGGTAGTGCGTTCTGCACGTTTTACCTTTGATTCCTTGAATTCCTTTTTGTGAAAGCCTGACCGGAGAAAACCGTTTGGCATATATCTCCAGTCATTTTTTCGTTAAGAGTTTAGTCAAACGTTCCGGCATTGGAACTTTGACCCCTCATTCGCACCACACTGGCGCATCCCTACGCCTTGTGTGATACTTGACTCCGCCGACGTTTAATACGTCAGTCAGACTTCTTAGGAGGAACATAATGCTCTTCTCCTTCTATTAATACAACGTTATCCGCAATAGCGGTATATGTCATTTTTGTATCTAAAGAGGCACATCAGGGGAGTTCACCCCCCTGATGGCTCATGTCACCCTTCACTCGACCTCGCGGATTGCTCCGTACTGGTCTAGTTGTTGGAAGAACTCCAGCATCTCGCTACTCTCCATCTGGAGAGGCTCGTACACTTTGCGTCCTAGTCCTTGGATAGCCTTTCCGTCGTTGGCGGCTTTTAGAGCCTCTTCCACGACCGGGAACTCAGGCCAGTCTGACGTGTCTAGGTGGTCTATCAGGCCACATCGACCATCCATCTCCCTTATCACGTCAAGAATGTCCGTCTTGAATTCCTCGGCTATGCCCAACTTCTTCCTCATGCTCACCTTTTGGGGACCGTTGCCCCAAATGTTGTGCGCTTCCATGTGGTATTGCACCAAGAACCGGACAGTGGCGAATTTGACTATGCTGTTAGGCCACCTGTCCTTCTGTTCGTCCATTAACTTCAACGCCTCCTTCACATGAAGGGGCGCTGTCGTTTCGGGTTCCCCATTGTACAACTTCGGTACTCGGCCTTCCCCGTCGGGGTTAGCCATGGTCTTCGGCTTCAATGTTGTAGCCATTCCGATGTCGTGCCATAGGATTGCTAAAGTCATCTCTTCGATTCTTCCCCTAATCCAATGGGAAGCACCTCCGAGTGCTTCAACGAAATTGACGAGCATAGTCAACATCATGATGATGTGATTGTATCCCCATCCTTCCTTGTGGTGCGGGCTGTTGTGCCACCAGAAGAGCCTACTGACGTAGTTCTCCGGCAGATACCCGCGCCTTTCCATATCTGCGATTGTAACTGATACTCCGGACGCATAACTTTGGGCCTCTTCCTCGTTGTCCGAAAGAACCCTGTCATAATCCGTCTTTGCACCTAGTATGTAGTTAAACAAGGGCAGTTGAGCCAGTAACCCATTCAGGCGTGTCTCAACTTCTTCCTCGCTAACCTGCTCGTCCTTCCCTGTGGGGAAGGGTGCATCAATCTCAGTGTTTGTTATTGTGGTTGCCTTTGCTATTAGTAGCGCAACGCATACTACTGTTACGAAAATTAGTTCGTACATCTAATGCCAAAGTGCGCCCATCAGCGATTCGGGTGGAAACCCGAAAAATCACTAATGGACGGCTTTGGCTTTCTAGGTTAAGCGTTTTTACACGCCCATAGGAATTCGCTCAGTCTGTCACTAAGACTGTCAGTCTCAAACGTGAACTCCCAAGACTCAGTCTTTACAGTTCCCGTTTTCCCATGTTTCCCATCATTACTTATGTGCCTACCCATTTATATCACATCGAAGGGAGTCCTCCTCCCTCATTAGTATTACGTGGTTCAGAATACCGCTATGATGCATTTACGCGCCTTTCTCGGCTATCGGTACGTCTATCCAGTTCGGGTTGGGTTCGTTGCTCACATCGGACTCATTGACTTCCTCACTGCTTAGTGACCACCAAGTATCGAAGTGGTTGCTGTTCTTCCATCGCAACTTCTTCTGCAAGGTGAACTCCTTCTTTCGATAAAGGAACGTGGATAGTCTCCTTTTTGATATTCCATTCCTGTAATTCTTGAGCATCCAGCCCCTTATCTGTTCGATGCTAAGGACTTTGATGTTGTTTTCCTGATGCTCATAGAAGCAATCTTCTATTTTGGTCAGAATCTTGTTGTGTCGTCTTTTCTTCAGCGTTGGTTGTTCATTTTCCATTGGTCTTCCTCTTACCGTCCAGTTGGGTTACTAGATAGTGATTTACTACTCTTCTAACAGTCTCCCATAGTGCTTCGTTTTTTAGGGCGATTTCCTCTCTCAGCAACCTAACGTCACGCTCATGTAGCCGTTCGTTGCGAAAGAAGTCCTCTCTCTTCCTCGTCATCTTCCCAAATGATTCCTGCTATGGAGATTATTTGAAGGTATCTATGGTGATTATGATATTTGGGCTATGTGGATAGTAGTATTCAAGTATGAAAGAAAGAAAAGTAGCACCATGAAGAACTATGAGATTGACCTGACCTTTGGGGTTGATGCTATGCACGAAGAGAGTGCGATAAAGAAGATTAGAGCGTTCCTAAGTGGATTAGACCTTAAGAAGAACGATAAGATATACCTAATAGACCCCGAAGATACGGATAAGGAACTACTAGACCGACTCATAGACGTTGACGACGACATTGACTTCGACGATGACGACGATGTGGAAGAAGTACCAAAAATGACACTCAAGGAGACCGATGATGGGGAGTTCGATGCAGACTGGGATGAACTAGAGTGGGAGGAATTAGGCAAGGAAACCCCTCCTGAGAAGGAAGAATCCACGCCTGACAGTGAAGAGGAATTAAACGTGAACGCGCCTACCGAGGATACAGTCGATGAACCTGTAAAGGAAGAGACTGACACGGACGAATCCGAGGAAAGCGAAATTGATGATACTGAGGAACCGAGCGAGGATTCAGGAGAGGAAGCAGAAGAAGACTCAGAAGACTCAGAAGAGGAACTAGAAGCGGATGACGACTGGGATGATGAGGGCTACGAAGAGTGGGATGACGAGGATACCGGAGAAATTGAGATTGAGGAAGACTGATTGAATGTATGTGCCAGTACACGAAAAACTCTCAAAGACAAAGGCAAATTCGATGTTGAAGAAGTACCAAATTGAGTTTGAGGAACTCCCCCTACTCAGCATCAAAGACCCAGCAATAAGGAGACTACAAGACAGTGGGATAGAAATCAACATCGGCGATGTTGTCCAAATAACTAGAAAGTCCAAGACTGGTGGTGACTCTTCCCTTTATTTCAGAAGAGTGGATTACGAATGACCCAGTATAATTGCTATACTGACGCTTCGACCTTGAAGCATTTGGAGTTCCCTAGGTCGGGTATTGCGGCAGTTCTGGTAAATCTTGACTATGACATGATGGAAAAGTCCCTAGCCCAGCACATAGATGCGTATAGCGATAACATATACGCCGAATTGAAGGCCGTTAACCTAGGAATAGGTATTTCTGCCAGCGTTCTGTGTGAAGACGACTTACTTAGGATTTGTACTGATTGCCAACCAGTAATAGACATGATTAACTCGGATAATGATAATAAAAATCCTAGAATAAGCAGATTGTTAGACAGAATAGACAAAGCCGTCGATAGACTACCTTGCGACATACAGTTTCAGTGGGTGAAATCGCACTCCAACCATCCGATAAATGACTTTGCCGACATGCTTGCTTATCGCCATGCTCAGGGCCACCCTTATGACGACTAGCCTTATGCGTGGTTGATGAGTATGTTGGCAAGCGAGGCCGAGGTTGCGCTACTGCCATCGTTCATCTGGTTCGTCACCTCAGAAGACTTCGATGAGGAAAACAACCTAAACCTAGAGATAACCACTGGTCGGTTGCGACATAGGTGGGTTCCTACCACTGTGTCAGGCGCTATGCGCTACATATTGAACTCCGAGGATGCCGCAGGGCTTAGAGCCGCTAACGAACGCTATCACTTGGTGCAGGTTTTCGCTGATGTCAAGGTAGTGACCGATAAGTACCCCCAAGCGATACCAGAAGGCTTCTCCACTGCTGGAATGGTCATTCAGACTCCTGTGAAAATATCAGGAATACCCCTCACTAAGAGAGCCGTTGGAGAGACTGGATACAAGTTGAAGAAGGAAGTTCAAATCAGGGAAAAGCAACTATCCGGATTGGAGATGAACATAATGAGCGACGAAGAAGTCAGGAAGTTATCGGTCATGGAAGTCATACAGTTCGACGTTTTCAACGAGGAAGTAATCGGTTCTCAGACATCTAGGGAACCGATAATCGGGGGCTTGCACGACCTTCGTATGGGTACGATAGACAAAGAGGTTCGTTGTCAGACCTGCAACTTGGGTCATGAGGAAAAAGACCCCAACCCAACCAACTCCTGTTCAGGGCATTTCGGAAGAATAGAGTTGGGAATCCCCATACCGAAGTACATGTATTTGAGACACACTAGCGGCATGGCTAGCAGGACTCAACCGATAATGAACATATTGAACCGAGTCTGTCACAAATGCTCAAGGATTACGTTGGAAGACGAGCATTTGGAGGCACTGCGCCCTAGGGTAATGACTCAGTTTGAGTTGGGAGGACGAAATCCTAGGGCATATGCGAAGATAAGGAACTTGGTAGCCGCAAATAAGAAATCTGAGGAACCCTACAAGATTAGAGACCATAAGAAGCACGGCAATTGCCCTCATTGTGGGACGAAAAGTAGTGACATGAACTTCCTGTACAGAAACGTGGAGTTCAGGGTCGAGAATCCCGAACTTCCCTACTACCGGGACGAGTTGAACGGGGCTACTTCGTTGGACTTTTTCTCCATACGGAACATATTCGCCGAGATTCCAGATGGGGATTGCTGGTTCTTGGGGGTCAACCCGGAGACATCTAGGCCCGAGAACATGTTCATGGAAGCCATGCCCGTAGCACCAGTCAACGTCCGACCCACTAGGACTAGGGAGGACGGAGAGATAGACTTGGATGACCTCACCAAACTTTACCAAGACGTTGTGTATTGGTCAGATGCTTATCGTAGGTTGCAAAATCAGGCTTTGACAAGAAGGAGAAGGGGTCTGAAGGAACTCTTCAACGCCGTATCTAGGGTTAGTGACAACCGAACACAGTTCATGGGGTCTGGTGGTAGTGCAACTAGGCTTGGCTACGAAGGAAGCGTGACTAGGGAGTCATTCAAGGGCATAATGAACAGGTTCGGTGCCAACGTAGGTAGTGGGAAGGAGGGCAAGTTCAGGAAAAACATGCAATCCAAGTACGTCGAGAACACAAGTAGGTCGGTAATTAGCCCCGACCCCAACTTGGCGATAGACCAAATTGGCATCCCAATGTTCGTATGCACCGAGATTACCTTCCCCGAACCCGTCACAAGGGAGAACATCGAGGAACTAAGGGGGTACATACTGAATGTCCATGAGGACAAGTACCCTATGGCTACGAGATACTCCTATGGCACTGTCGAGGACTTGAAGGGAATACCGACTAACCATAGGGGAACTAGGGAGTTGGAGTACTACGAGAACATAGCGAATAAGATAGAGGTAGGTATGATAGTGGAAAGGCACTTGATTGAGGGGGACATAGGGCTTTTCGGTCGTGCGCCCCACTTGCACAGGCAATCCGAGATGGCGTTTCGGATAGTTCCAATCAAGGAGAAGGGATTCACAATGAACCCCACCGTGTGCATTCCCTTCAACGCAGACTACGACGGCGACCAGATGAACGTGCATTTCGTCCAATCCGTCGAGGCTAGAGAGGAAGCCAAGCGTCGAATGCACCTCACAAAGAACATCATCCATGCTAGGTTCGGTGCCTTGACGGTAGCCACCGACCAAGACCAAACAAGTGGGTTGTACTTACTAACTCACACCAATATGCGACGTGCGAATGAGTGGAACCCCTCAACAGGGGTAGGTTTCACTGACTTCGGCATACCCTATGTGGATAAGAAGAAGTTGATTCACATATATTCGACCGTGTACAGCGAGATAAGAAGCGGGCCTGACAAGGGAGAGAAGAGGACGATAGAAACCCTACCGTCACCAGACTACGGGGAGTACTACACAGGACGGGTGATTTTCAGTCATCTATTCGATGTGATTGATGCGAACTACGTTTCAGCAACATTTACGGGAAATACCCCAAAAACTGACCAAAACGGTGACATAATTGACGGAAAAGAGAGGATTTTGATAGAAAACGGTGTACTTTTGGAGGGAACAATAGAGAAGGATGCCTTCGGTGAGGGCGGTTCCTCGATAGCACCCTCATTCATTTACCACGAAGGCTACGAGAAGGGAACGGAGAAGTTATGTGAGTATATCGAACTAGTTACTAGGCTAGGACTATCTATACATATTAACCTAGGATACTCTATTGGTATAGCAGATGTAGGGGTAAGTACTTCGCTAACTGAGAATCACATAACTCCACTATACGATAAGTATGCTAAGGAGATGATGAGAGTGGAACGGGCGTTTAGGAAGAACAAACTGTACGAATACGCACTCGATAACGACCCGAAGAACCGGAAGTTCGCTGATTCCGACCCCATCGGGTACCTAGACCAACGCATGAACGACCTGAGCGGGGAATATGAGAAGGAATTGCTCCCTGAAATACAGAATGAGCAGGGAAGTAGCAACGCCATGCAGGTATCCGTTCGCTCAAAGGCTAGGGGAAAACCCGAGAATGTTCGTCAGATGTGCGCTTCCTACGGCATGGCAAGCGTTTCCGGTCGAAGGCAGACTTATGGGTTGAACGCAGACTACATGGGAATGGGTCCGAGAGTGCTACCGCACTTCCCACTGCTAGAGGACGGCGAGCATTTGCCACTAAGCCACCCAGCACACGCCGGATTCATCAAGAGCAGTTACAGCAGTGGGATGAAACCACATGAGTATTGGTTCACAAGCAGTGCCGGAAGGCGCTCTATGGTCGAATCTGGAATGGGGAACATATCGACATCCGGGTACATGGAGAGGAAGATGACTCGGGCGTTGGAGTCAATAGTAGTCAACGAGAGACACCAAGCAATCAATCTGCGTACAGGCAGGGTGATTTCACCGAGAGTGGGTGATGATGGGTTAGCACCTAACCACATCAGGGGTAGCAAACCCGAGGTGAACAGGCGTGGGTACACGCTAACCCTCCAACCGCTCAAGTTCCAATCGTACTGCAAACACGGCTATCACCTAGAGGAATTAGTCCCTTCAGGACAATGTCCACAGTGCGCCAAAGGCTCAGACGTGGATTTCTTCCGAGAGTCGTTCGTAGTCGACCGGGGGATACCCGTTTCTGACCCAACAATTGACGAAATGGTCAAAATTTTGCAAAAAAGAGAACTTTTCAAGCCCGATTTGAGGAAAATGGTGCAAAAAATGAAGGATTTTCACGAAGATAGCCTTTGCAAACCGGGAGAAGCGATAGGTTCGACAGCGGCACAGTGCCTAGGGGAACCTGCTACTCAAGCGGCGTTGAGAACGTTCCACTTCGCAGGTAAGTTAACGGCTACTGGGGACATAGAGAGGCTGGTGCAAATAGTCGAACTGTCGGGAGGGGAGAACAAAGCACCCCGAACCCTACTGTATCTCAGGGATGGCTTGGGGGTTGATGTAGCGGAGAAGGTTAAGTCATTGATAACCCAAGTCAAGGGGAACCAGATATTCAAGATGATTGGCTACGATGTCAAGAGGAATGAAATCCTGATACACCTAGACCGAGAGAAGTTCAGACTGTACGGTTTGAGGACTGAAGTAGTGTTCTCACAAATAGTCGATGTTCTAAGCAGGGGTGAGGTAAAGAAACTGTTCAGCGTGAATCCAGAACAATTTGAGAGCATACAACGAATGGGAATCGACTTTGACACCCCTATTCCCATCAGAATCAATAGTCGTGACAGCGATGCACTCCTATTTGCAAAGAACATGCTGATGAATTCCCACTACAACGGCATCAACGGGGTAACTAGCATCAACATCAAGCACGATGGTGGTAAAAACAGGCATTACTTGGAGGTATTCTCATCGGAATCCGGATTCCTTGAGCAGTGTTTTACGCTGAACGATTTCTTGGACTTGGATTTGCTAGAGACTAACAACCACAATTGGGTGTACAAAACATATGGTCTAGAGTGCGCCTTGCAGAATGTGTACGACGAGATAGACTATCAGATGAATTTAGCACCGAAGGGCATAGGTGACTACGACAACAGGTACATACGAACGCTAGTGGATGCTATGGGAGAGTACGGGGAACTTCGTGGACTAGGGCCATCAGGCATAGGAGTCACTTCCAACCCTAGTATGCTAGCGGCCTTGTCGCTAGAGAACATCCAACCCACGTTGATTCAAGGCACATCTATGGGTAACTACGACCCATTGATGGGAGTCACCGAGTCTCTAGTGGTAGGAAAGAACCCAATCATCGGTGATTATTCATTAGAGTGAAGAAGTTCTTGTACCAATAGTAACGAAGTGTCGAACGAATTAATTCCTTAGCGGTCTTCTCATCGAACACCTTGTACATCCACGTAATTGTCTTATTCAACCTCTCTTCAACCACCCTTGAGTCATATGGTTTCTTGACCCATTTACCGTCCTCTCTAACCATGTTGTCAATATCGTACAGAAGTTGGCGTTTGTAAGTGTCCTTTCGGTCTTTGTACGCACACACTTGGCAACCGCGAGAAGAGTGAAAAATCAAATTTCCCTCACTTCTGCTTTGCAGTTTGACTCGATAGAAGCCACCACATATGCCACACTGCTTATGACTATACTTCAATGAAATCACTCACCTTCAATCGCCTTTTTTGAGGCATGAAGATGGATTTGTCTTTACCCATAGTAGTCATTATGTTATCTAGCACATCTATTATGTTCTTCTCGATAATCTTGTCAATATCCAACTCATACTCACTTATCTGCTCAAATTGATGGAACGCGACCATCCCCCCATTGGGAATCCAAGTGGGGCCGTCCTTGACGTATGTCGTATAGTAAGTGTCCCCTTGCTCAAGAGCAGGGTACTCTTCGCTCTTCAGAACTATGTTATGCCAAGCGGCGGCTCTAACGAAATCAAGCATAGTGGTGTAGTATTGGGGGTTTTGGGTCTCAGCAGTGCTACTCCCGAATGAGTAGTGGAAGTTCTTCTTGTCCTGTATGCGATTTGGGGGAGCGATTGACTTCTTCATAGAAGCCCTTCCGCATAAATCAAGCCTGTTTAGGTTAGGGTCAGTCCTTACTGACTCAATGTAGTTTTTGACATGAGCGATTACTGAGTCTATGCTTTCATCGTTCCAAAGCGATTCTAGGCACATTTGTTCAATATACTTGCCTATTGGTGCGGTCTTCCTTTGCTTCATCTTGATTCCTGTGACCTTCATGCGTCTTTGCACATCTAACTCCATCAAATCTAGACCCGTATCGGGCATCCAAATCATCCGCCCTGCGTATCGCTTCTTGCGAACTAGTAGGAATCTGTCCATTACCATCTCAGGCTCAACGTCTATGGCATCGGATTGCAACTTCTCTCTCATGTGAGCCGTCAAGTCCTCGCCCAGTTCCAACGAGACTTGAGCGCATTCCTCGGGAGTCAAATCATCACCAAGAGCAATCATGACTGAGTCAGTGTCTCCGTACAGCGTCTTGTAGCCTAGTTCGCTTGACCTCTTTACCAACCCATCTAGTGCTTCTCTCCCACCATAGGTGATTGTCTTCGCAATATCCGGGTCATACCAACCAAAGGTCTTGTCAGCCGTCACACCATACAGCGTGGCCCTCATACGCTTGACGGTTTTTTGGGCATCATCCCACTTCTTGTACTCGTCAGAAGTCTTACCATGAGCCTCTAACGCCTTGGAACGCTTTGCCTTGTATTCGTTCCTTAACTCATCTAGTTCGATAACACACGACGGGAGAATCCCTACCGGGTTCCTCTTGAACCTTACACCATCGCCTTGAATGTAATCTTCGCTCATTCAATCACCTTAGTTTCCCACGAAGTGTTGTAGGCTTGCATCATAGCAGGGTACAACCCCGCATAATCCAGTATTACCACATTCTTGTGCATACCGACGGTCTCCAATTCGTGCGGGTCTAGCACTCTAGCACCCTCAATCTTGTCATCTTCGTCCGTTCTAGGGTCTTTTGGTCTCATTCTCATCCCTGTGTGTTGCTTGAAGTCTGCTTTTCTCATGAAATACACCCTCGCGAAGTTAGTTCCATAGAATGTGCTAGTAAAACTGCTGACGCACAACTCCTGAAGGGCCATTTGACCCTCGATTATGTTGTATTTCTCGTCTATCTGACGCATCAATTCCACGTCTCGGTAGTTGTAGTATAGGAAATTCCACTCATCCTTGATGTAATCCTTCGCATAGAAGTCGGGCTTCCAATCGGTTTTACCCCTTCCCAACGTATATTCACCCACCACATCGAGTTTGTTCGACGGTAGGTCTTGGTTTGAGGCATCCTTGAACACCCTAGCGAACAACCTGTCCAATGAAACCACGACCCTTCCAATCAAAGGTTGGGTAGTCCATCCGTATTGCCCGTTCTTGTTAACGTCCCCACAATGCTGATGGAAACCCAAGGTGCTTGGTGAGAGCATATCTGCACCAACCCCAGTGGCCTCTAGGCGTGTGTATAGTGTCGGAAGGTCATAGAATCCCATACCCCATGCTAGAAACATATCAGGGTCTATCAGTTCGACCCACTCAACAAAGTCCTGTAACATGGACTTTTCATCAGCGAATCTCCGTACCTCAACTAAATGTTCATCGAACTTCTCCAACTTGCCATCACGATGCACTTCGTCTTCAGTTGGGATTTCCGGGTGTTGGAACCATTGAACATAGGTCTCGGAGAAGTTATCATAGCAACCAATCGTGTTTATCTCTTGATAACCCCTCATACCATGTCCTTCACGTCTTAAATATGGATAACGAGGCCCGTGTTCTTCATCCGTGAATTGAGTTGATTCTAGGTCAATGAACACTAACCTAGGCTTGAAACGGTGAATCTCATCCATGTTGTCAATCATGTACCTATCAGTGTAAGGAACATCAAACTCGTAAGTGCCATCGAAACTGCTCTTTATCTGATTATTTGCGTCATGTGAGTATTTCCATCGGAACCTATCCATAGTGGAAGGGGAATTGAATGTTATTTTCCACAACTTGTCACCTTGGGCGTTCACGGCATTACAATCCTTGTCTATCACACCCCTGTATCTTTTTGCGGCATCTTCGACTTCGTAAATCTTCAATTGGCGATAACTACTTGGGGAGTATGGGTTTTCTCCCACTTTGTCATAGATTCGCCTAGGGTCAACGAACCCATAGGGCTTGAATTCCTTGTCTATCTTCTCTTTGCGAACCCACGCACCCGTCTCGTCTTGCTCTCTCCACCGTAGTATTATGTCCTTACTGCGGTTTTTGTACCCGCTTTCAAACGTCGCTCTTCCTTCTGATATTATCATTCACTCACCTGCCTTCAAAAAATCCACAATCATACCCGTAGTGTGTCCTGCAAAACAAGCAAACTCATTGGTATTCTCGTTGAACCAAAAGTTATCTGCACTGCGGTCTTTACCTTCTGACGCACATACTGGGCATCTGCCATGATAATACCCATCGGAATTAGGCCCGACTAGGTTGTCAATGTGCTTCAACTCGATGGAGTCAGCCGCTTGTTGATTGATGACTTTGATTCTTCTCTTGTGTTCTAGAATGTCTTCAGGTATCCGCCCGTTCTCAGAAGCCTCTAACAGTCTGAGTAGCGCCCTCTTGTTCTTGAAGTACACACGACCGTTGCGAACAAGTTGATTGGTAAGGGTGTACGTCTTGTGATTAGCAGGTACCTCACAAGCATCTAGCAACATGAGGTACTCAGGAACAGACATTGTCGGGGTCTTCATAGAACCCAAGTTCGGAGAAAGAGGTTATTAATCATTCCTCAGAAGGAGATTCTTCGTCCACTTCTTCTTCCGATTCCTCTTCACCGACGATTGCCGTCTGAGCCGCTCCCACAACGTTGCTTGCAGTTGAAACCGCCACGTTTCCAGCGGATACAGTGGTGTTAACTGCCGCTTTAGCGGCCTTTTGAGCATAGTCGAACATCAAATGTCCCTTTCCGATGCTCTCGTCAACGTCGTTATCCCTAAGAATCTCGGGAACTCCATCGTTCAATACGTCCTGCGTGATGACCCACGCTTGCGCTCTTGAAATGTCACTGAATCCCCCATCTTTGAGAATCCTTCCGACTACTGCTAGTAAATCGTCATATCCATTGTTTGCGAAGTGACCGTTGACAGCATCTAGCCATGCGTCGTCGACTAACACTTTCTTCCCTACACCAGTCCATGCTTTCTTTCCGTCATATGAGTAGTATCTCTTTGAACCCATAAAAATCCCTGATTTTCTTTGATATTTTAACTACTCGTCTGTCCAATTGTAAAGTCTGGTAGGGAAATATCGTCCTGAATCAGAGTTAATTTTAGCCTTAGTTGGAAACTCTTTTAGTATTTTTACCAACTTAGCGTCTGTCAAACCGTCCCTTACCTGTGGGACTATCAGTTTGGCATTCTTTACTCCGAAAATTTCGATGAGTGCTGAGGTTCCTACTGGGTTGGTGATTTTGAAACGCTCCCAACGGTCTTCATCGGTCTCGGTAAAAATCACTAAGTTATCCGAATAGAATTCGCCTATGTCTATCAAAGACTGGCTTTTCCTTTCAAAGTCTCGGTTGTTTGACACATTCTCCCCATATACCCGAAGGGGAGTGGCAACTTAAGTCCAACTCACTGTGTCCGGCGCGAGTTTTCTTATCGAAAACGCCCCGCTAGAGGGTATTTCCACACTTAACTGTGGAAATCGACGTGAAACTATTGAGATTGTAGCGGGCTTTTCTTCTTCTATCCGGTCCCAAAAGTAAGTTACGACGAAAGTACAATCTTCAAATTCCACATTGGCGATAAGAAGGTCTCTTTCAGGGCCGCTCGCTTCGGTCAATTCAGTACAGACTATTGCCTCCTTTACCAAAACACCCTGAGCATACCTGTTCATGGTGTCCAGTTCCATCGCCATGCCCGCTACGCTATCGGTGTCCATTAAACGATACTCCTGTATAATCAAGTTAATATTGTTTTCGTTAGTAGTGAGTTAGAAACTTCACATTGAATATACCGTCCGAAAGACCATCGTGGACTATTTTTAACACGTCTTCTTGGTCGATTCCGTCTTCTTCATAGTACCCTAAGCCGGGAAAATATATGGTATCTCGGTCTTGTAGGCGCATATCCGACATAACCTCAACTGCGTCCCTCACCCAATCTAGTTTGTATGCCACATTATACGCATTATGAAAGCAAGCCCAAACTATGACTTCACTGCCGTTGGTATCAGACACTATTACGTCACCTTGTCCCACTCCTTCCTTCAAGCGATGCATCATAGAACTATACTCAATAGGGTAGTAATCCCGTATAGTAGTCACTGGATAGTTAGACATAGATTGAGGTTGGGGGTGTATAGGACATACTATCAAGCCATTCTCGCATAGATGTAGGCTTTTGTTAGTCTCTAAGAATACGGCCATCTCATTCCTCTAGGGTAACTTCGTCAGAATCTTCAGCCAACTCACACGAAAACACGTGCGTAGCATATCCCTTGACCCGTCTTGGGTTGCCACCCACGTTGAAGTCGATGCTTATTGCACCGTTCTCATCCATTGGGAAGTATTCCTCATCGGGGGTGTATTTGTCTTTGCCAACTGGGTATTCTGAAAAGTTGCAGAATACGGCTTTCTTGTATTCTAGAATGTTCCGCCGTTCCGGTTTTGATAGTTCCATTCTTATGTATCCCACATACCCGTCTAATGCCAAGTGTGGGGGTATCTGTAAAACCATTCCAGCAGGTAGTTCGTGGAGTATCATTCCTCCCTCTATTATCTCTTTATGGCATGACGAGTCATCGCAAGCGGGACAAGACCCCTTTGCCAACGGGTGATGCACTACTCGCCTTATTCCGCTAATGAAGCAAATCATAGGGTCGTCAATCTGTTCACGCTTCATTGTTTCCACCAAAAAATATAGTTAAGGCTAGAGTTTAGTTCATCCATTTGGGTTGAGTTCATCACAATATCGACTCCCACTCGTATTCCTTCTCTTCACCATCATCGGTGACGTACACTCCTTGGTACAAACTTTGATTTTTTAGGATGTCCCTGACGGTCGTGTAGTTCCAAGCATTTCCCTTCCTAGTCGGAACGTTGTTTTCAGTCAGTCTTTCCGCTATGTCCTTATGGCTTAGGCCAGCGTCTCTAGATTGGAATATCAGTTTTACAACATCAGCCTCTTCCGGTACGACCTCTAGGATGCCACTGTCTTCTTTCCTAAGAGTTCGGGTCTTCTTTGAGGAATACCCATAAGGTGGCCTTCCAGTGTGAAGCCCTGCGTTCTTCCTGCCCTTCATGCCGTCACTAGTCCTCTTGCTGTTCTCCAACCGATAATTCTCCGCAATCACCGCCGAGAACTTGAGAATCATGCTTCCTGCTATCGAATTGGTGTCTATCCCGCCTTGGTCTAGGCACAAGAAGTTCTTACCGTTGTTTTTCAACTGGTCAACCAACTGAATAGTCGCTATAACATTCCTGTAAAGCCTGTTTAGAGCGTATGTGACGAGTATATCCCACTCACTCATGTCAGATAGCATCTTTTGGAACTCAGGACGCTTAGAATCGTCCTTTCCACTGCCAACGTCCTTGTAAATGGCAACGACGGTGTAGCCGTTTTTCTCACACTCATTGGTACACAATCGTATCTGTTGCTCCACTGATGTCTCGGTTTGCTTGTCGGTTGATACCCTAGCGTAAATAACCGCTCGCATTCCAGTGTCTTCGCTCAACTGAATACCTCCCGATGTGAACAACTATCGCATTTCATAATCCCCTTGTTCTTTACCCGCCTATACGTGTAGGCGGTATCCACGCTTATCTTCAACTTCCCATTTTTGCAAATGGGGCATTTCACTGACATCAACGCCTCCTCCTGTATTTCTTCCGGTATATCGACATCAGTTTGAAGTACTCTTCCCATTTCACTTTCAAAACCCCCAAATAAGTACTAAAGTCACCACAACCAATCCTATCACCGTGCGTAGCCAATACATTTCTCCGACCGGAATCTCCGTCATCTCATCACCACTATCTTACATTTCTTCAATCTCTCGGAGTAGTACCTGTTTTCCCCTAGTTCCCTATTGCAACATGGGCATATCATTCTTCTTCGCCCCCAACAGTTGTGATATTCATCTTCCCGGTATCGTCTATGTTGAACTCAATGAAGTCAACCCCGTATTTCAGTTTCATCTCGTTGAACTCCATAGCGAGGTTCTCAGACTTTTGATGGTACTTATCTGCTAAATCCTTCTGTTCCAACATCTGAGAGTGAGCCTTCGCCGATAGTTTCCTATGGGTGTTTATCTTCTTGGCTATTTCCTCCATCTCCCAATGCACCTTCTGTGCATCCATAGCCGCCTTCTTGACCTTCTTGTGCAACTTCTCCTGCTCTTGTGCCGTACTTACCACGGCATTCCTATTGCGATTGCTCTTCGCTTGTCGCATCATCTGTACAGTCTGGTCCCTTGCTCTCTTGAGCAACTTGACTTGCTTGTTTGCGGTATTGCGCTTTACCTTTAGTTCCTGACTCTTAGTTATTAGATTAGCAACTATATTGTTAGCCTCATCTCTCCTACTCTTATACGCTCTTACTTCCTTATGGATGTCGTTTCGCTTCTTCTTGAGGGAGAATATCTTCCCCCTCAGTTTGTATGCCTTCTCCTTGTCCTTTTCATTCATCTGTGTCAATTCTTCCACCCTTTCTTATTTTCATCGCTAGTGCCAACTTTCGATAGTCATCAATTCTCATTTTCTTGAAACACACCTTACATCTGACCAGCCCGGTTAGTCTGTCCCAATTGAGTATGACAGTCTCCATTTCCCTTCTGAAGCAGTATGGGCATTGGTCTCCTGTGTTTTCATCGCCAGTATCCTTACCATTTCGTCTTCTAGATGCCACCAGTCTATCCTCCTACTCGTCTTAATTTTCTTGAGAGGTATCGTCGTTGCCAATACTACTCTTCCTCCTGTCGCTCGTCCGACTCTATCAATAACCTAGTTTCTAATCGTCTGAGTTTCCGCAAAGCCTTACCAGTTGATTCCAGCAATTCTCCCCAATATGACAAATCGAATTCCCCCTATCACTACCCTGCTTTCTGCATAAGGGTAGTTATTGATACATTAGCAAGATAACCAGATGCTACCAACCCCTCATACCCCCGCGTGTAGTGTTAAAGGGGTAGCGTAAAGCCCTAGTATTTAGTAATAAGGGTGCAGTGAAAAGGTATCATAGCGGAAAGGGTTCCCTTTTCGATTACATTTACCCCTTTACATATAGGGTTTAGAGGGGGTTTAGGGGCATTTTAGCCTGTTTCCACTAGGTTTCGGATAATAGATGTAGGGAACAGAAGAAGAAGTGCGTGGAGGTACACAAACTGGAGTCAATCGGGAAAATGAGTCACCTGAACCCTACAAAGGAAGCCAGTAGGAAGTCAGACATAAGTGCTTCCTATCACTAAGTACCCTTACAGATAAGGGAGGTTATTGACAAAACCATTAATAACCCCCTTCACCGGAGGTTTGGTATGGGCAACGAAAAGAATGATTTGGAAGCAAGAGTGGCGGCACTAGAGCAAACGGTGGAGGGATTCAGAATTATGTTCAGAACAGCCCTGAATACCTATTTGGCTAGTGATACCGTTGCCGAACTGCAAAACATTGACGTTCCTGAAGACGTGAGCAATTCCACCGCTAACAAGGTGGAGAAAATCGCTGAGAAAGTGGAACTAGCACTAGAAGTCGAGGAAGAAGTAGTCCTCGATTC
>CEON01111794.1_pt1 | contig 19912 bp, 24 predicted proteins | sample 530291 | NCBI WGS metagenome assembly CEON01 (sample SAMEA2619888, study PRJEB7988) | marine metagenome | biome: marine biome (ENVO:00000447); feature: surface water layer (ENVO:00002042); material: "saline water (ENVO:00002010), including plankton (ENVO:xxxxxxxx)" | depth 5 m
TCTTTGTTTTTTACTACCATGTATCCTACTTCTTGACACACGGCTAATGGAGCATTTAAAATATCCTTTATAGGAAGCCAACCTGTTTCTGTATCACGTGCATCTAACCACGTAACACGGACCATAGGCACTTTCTCTATATCAAAGTTCATATTTCTCATTGCACATTACTAGAAATTTGACTATATTTATACGATTAATTAGGCTTATACTCAAGGCCAGCCTCCTTGCTTCAATCACATATATTGCAATAGGAGATTATGCTTAAAAAACTAAGAAAAACGGTAGCTAAAATACTACCAGGTGATAGTGAAAAATATTTAGGAACCGTATTAGCGTTAGCTACAGGAAACCCTCTATACGCAGGTATTGGTGCATTAGCTGATCCTGATGCCGGTTTTGGAGAAATCGCATCAGCGGCATTTTTAGCTAGTCAATCACCGGGTTTGAAAGGCTTTAGCGGAGGTATTGGGAAGGCTGCAGATGCAAAAAATTTAACTTTTATGGATAAAGTTTTAGGCAGAGGTAAAACAGGTGCATCAGGATTTACTGAATTTTTATTTGGAAAAAAAGATGGTATTGACGGTTTAATTGGTAGTGACGGTAAATTTATACCTACAAAAATGGTAGATGGAGAAGAAAAAATAGATGCATCAAAATTATTAACTAATTTAGCTAAAGCATCTGCTGTCGCAGGAGCATCACTACAACCAACAGGTGCCTTTGACTTACCAGAGGAGCAAGAAGTTACTGACTTTACATTTGGTACAGATTATCAAGGCAAGCCTTTAAATACAGATCAAGGAAAGTTAATAGAATTATTATTAGGGCAAGGTATTGTTGGTCCATATGTTGATACAAGCGGACAACTAGTGCAAAATGTTGCAGATGGTGGTATAATGAATTTAGCTGCAGGCGGTGATCCAAGTAGTTTCCCACGTAAGACCGGTCAAATTAATGGACCGGGCACGGGAACTTCTGATAGTATACCTGCTATGTTAAGTGATGGTGAATTTGTCATGACGGCAAAAGCTGTAAGAGGCGCTGGCGGTGGTGACAGAATGGAAGGTGCAAGAAGAATGTATGAAATGATGGATCAATTTGAGGGACAAGCATAATGGCTGTACAACAACAAGTAACAACGCAACTACCTCCACCGTATGTGCAGGACAGACAAAAAGATTTACTCGTAACTTTATTTGGAACGCCAGATCTTGATCCAAGTGATCCTAATTATGTACAAGGTTTAATTAATGTACCTCGTAATATACCCATGCAACAAGTTGCAGGGTTCACGCAACCTCAACAAGATGCTTTTGCTTTAGCTCAACAAGGCATTGGTGCATTTCAACCGTTTATTACTCAAGCAGGTCAAACTGCTACCACAGCAGGTCAGGCTCTTACAGGTGCAACCCAGCAATTTACTCCTACAACAGCAGTCATTGATCAATTTAGAGATCCGTATCAACAATTTGTAACACAAGAAGCTTTAAAAGAAATAGATAGACAAGGTGATATAGCTAGAACTAATTTAGCTGGACAAGCAACAAGAGCAGGAGCTTTTGGTGGCTCTAGATTTGGTGTACAACAAGCAGAACTAGATAGAAATATTGGTGATATTAAATCAAGAAGAGTATTTGAAGATGCGTCTAGAAACTATCAACAAGCATTAGCTTCAGCACAAGCTGCACAAGAAGCACAACAAAGAAGACAACTAGGAGCTGGACAACAGTTAGGTAATTTAGCAAGACTTCAAGCAGGTATTGGTCAATTAGGTCAAGGTATGTTTGGTCAGGATTTAAATACTTTACTAAGTATTGGTGGTCAGCAACAACAATTACTACAAGCAGGTTTAGAAGCTCAAAGACAAAATCTTGCAGCTCAACAACAAGAACCTTTCCAACGTATATCTTTTGGTACAGATGTATTGGCAGGTTTACCTTTTGGTGGTCAAACTATTTCACAAATACCAGTGACACCTGCAAATCCATTCCTAACCTTTGCAGGTGGTATTGGTTCACTTGGTACAGGTATTGGTGCATTGTTAGAAGGTTTTGGAAGACTATAGATGTCTGTTTATAACAGAAAAATGTTTGCCAACGCACCAGGTGGTTTTAAACAAAGTTCTCGTGGTGTTGGTATTACTTCAGGATTAGTTCCAAATAAAACTAAACGTGGTTTAGTAGATGGTCCCGGTCGTTACAATGGTGATGAAAATAAAATTCAACAAGAAGCAATAAATGAAATATTAACAAATGTAAATTTAGCCACTTTACAGCCATATAAAAATACTTTTGAGGCGTTGTTTAGAGACGCTATTCCAGAGCCAGAAAGTTCTTTTTCTAGAAACTTTCCAGCTTTATTAGATTTTTTTCAAAGAGTATCTGCAGCTGGTGCTGGAGGACAACCTTTAACTTCGCAACCTCTACCTCCTTTTTTAGATACGCTAAATAGAATTAGCAGTGCAACTCCTGCACTTGCAAACATAAAACCTGCTCCAGATATTGAAGGACAAGTCAAATCTTTAGCTGCACAAAGCACGATTGATTTATTTAAAGATATGATTTCTGCTGAATTAACTAAAGACGAAAAAGATGAAACTAAAGTTTTAGGTAAAGGAGACGTGCTAGTTGATACAGCGGGTAATACAATAGCTACAGGTGGATTAGATTATGAACTCAAAGAAGTAGATGGTAATTTAATAATGGTTTATCAAGATCCAGAAAGCAAGGAAACGGTTTCACAAACAGTTTTTAAACAAGTAGATGTCGATCCTGATGATACATTAATAAAATTAAAACCAAATGAAATTGCATTTCTTGGTGGTCAAAAATTTGAAGGTAAAGATACTGGTATAAATGTAATTAAATCAAGCCCACAACAAGAATTAGGATTTATAGATGAAAATAATCAATATCAAATTATTAAAGCCGCTACACCAAAAGAAGTAGAAAAAGAGATTGTAGTACCAAAAGGTAGTGTTTTAATAAATAAAGAAACTAATGATATTATTTTTGATAATAGCACGAGTGAAGTTGACAAAAAACAATTAATAAAAGTACCACCAGGCACTACGGTAATTGACAATCAAGGTAATGAAATTTTTAAAGCAGAAGATCAAGCTGATGATTATATAAAAGTACCACAAAATACAAGACTAGTAACACCTGATCCAGAAAATCCTGGTCAATTTATAACAGTCTTAGAAGCTGAGGCTAATACACCTCCTGAAAAAGATAGATCTACAGAAACAGAAAGATCTATAGATACTGCTTTCGATGGTCTTTTAAATACTTCAAAAGTTGATAATGATGCGGTGGCTTTTATAAAAGATAATATTCCTGGTTTAGCACCAATATTTAATAGTTTAGATCAAACTGTGCCTTTTAATGAAAAAGATATTAGCACTTTAAAAGCGGCATACAACGTATTGTCTTTAGAAAAAGATTTAAGAACAGAACCAACTGCAGCAGACTTGTTAAAAATTGAAGAGGGAAAAATAAATTTACAAAGTATGGCGGACGATGTTAATAATTTAAGTGATTCTTATGATGCTGCTTATGATCAAGGTTTTGCTAAAATTCAACAAATTGAAAGAGCTATACCTTTAATAGATACTGCGATATCCGGTTCAGGACAACCGTTAAGACAACAATTAGCAACTATTTTTGATACATTTCCAAGTTTACAAAATTCACCTGTGTATAGTGTAATAAATAAATTTATTGGAGAAGATACAAGCCTAGCAAACACAGAAACTTTAAGTTCTTTCAATCAATTATTTACTTTATTAAATGCAGAATTTTTTAAAGGTAATTTAAACCAACAAGAAATAGATATTCTAAGAGGTTCAGTATCACAACTATTTTTATCAAAAGATGGTCAACGATTAATTCTTGATATTGCAAAAAACAAAGCAGAATTAGAAATGAAATCAAAAGAGTTATACGATAATTTTTTAAATACTGGTGAGTTATTAGGATTAGATGGTGAAGCTGTCTTTACAGCTAAATTTGATGAAAATGGAGCATTATCAATAGCTGATAAAAGTAAAGCGCAAAGAGAAATTTTTAAAATTGTAAGACAATTGCAAGATCAAAATAAAGAAAAATTTGAAGAACAGGTAGCTAAATTTGATAAGGGTTTAAAACCGTATACTATTGATGGACTTGAAAATTTACCTGATAATAAAAAAATATTTAAATCTGAAAATGGTGTTAGTTATAATCTTGTAAAAGAATTTAAATCGACGGATGGTAATTTTGGTATTGTTGGTTTTTCAAACGAAAATGGTGAGTTCATTAAACCAGATGGCTCTGTGTCAACAATTACGTTTGCACCTAATTCGCCCGTTTATGGTTTAAGACTTTATCAGCCAGAAGATCTAAAAGCAAACAACAACCAAATTGAAACTAAAATTTTTAATTTGTATTCTTTTAGAGGACAATAATGGCTGTAGAAGACGATAAAAAAAATAATAATGCAGTAACTGAAGATTCTTTTTTTGTAGAAGCACCAAAACTTGCTTCACAATTTGATGATGTAAATGTAATCTTTAACGTATCAAAAGAAAAAAAGAATGAAATAAAAGAAAAATATTACAACGACATACAAGATGGTAAAATAGAGGTGCCGTTTGGCTTAGATACTTTTAATTATGCTAATCAATTAGCCACGAGCGATATTTCAAAATTACAGAGAGAATTGAATGATGCAAAAGTTCAATATATATCAGATATTTCTGGTTTAAACGTAACTAATGAATCTTTGCCAGCTGGTGAAAATATGTCCTTACACTTTTTACTTGGTAGAGATTTAGATTTTAAAAATAGAAGAAAAAGATTTTTAAAGTTTTTTCCTGAAGGTGAATTTACAAAAGTAACTATACCTATGGGTGGTGACACAACCGAAGATTTTGAAGTATTTAAATTACCTGGTGATAAAAATTATAGAATGTTTGACAGCATTGGTAATGATTATTTTTCAAATGAGCTTTTACAATTTGCTGGTTCGATGACTAACTTTCAAACTCTTGGTGATGTATTAGGATCACTTTCTGCTTATTCTCAAAAAACACAAATACCTGTTTTAAAAGGCATAGGATTTGGCACAGACCTTACATTAAAAACTTTTAGAGCTATAGCAAACAATCCTTTATTTAGAGTTGGTTTTGGTAATCTATTTGGAAAAAATGTAGACCAAGCAGTTGACGCATATTATGGTTATGACAAAGGAGCTTTTGCACAGGAAGGAAGTGCACCTTTTTTATATAATTTTGCTAATTTTAACAATTTACAAGAAGCTGCTTTATCTGCTGGACTGTTTAAAGCATTTGATTTTATTCCTGCTTACCTTTCTGGTAATACAAAACTTGTAACTAAAAATCAAATAACAAAAGAAATAGCAGATATATCAAATAAATATAATTTACAACCAGCGATGGTTGGTCAATTAATTGCATCACCGTTTTTTAGAAGAACTTTTTTTCAATCAGCAGAATTTAATAGATTACCTAAAGAAAAATTTGCAAGCCAAATAAAATCTGCAACAGATTTACTAAATGAAATGGCCGATGGAAAAAAATTTACAATGGATTTAATTTTAGGTGCACAAAAAACATTAGAAGAAAATTATCAAAACGCTTTATTAGGTGTTTTAAGAGGCAATATGGCACCTGATCAAGCAGCAGATGTTCTTAATGATGCTTTTGTAAAATGGAATACAGCGTCAAACAATTCAGTTAACCAAATAAGAGGTACAATTGCAGGTCTTGCATCAAAAAATGGAGAGTTAAACGGAGAAAATTTACTTATTCAACCTGTTCAAAACAGTATGAAACAAAGTAAAAGAAATATTCAAGCGTATAACAAAGGTGAAAAAATAACGATCATAGATGACACGGATACTAAAAAAGTAATAGAGCCTAAAGTATATTTTGGAGGTAAGGACAAAGATTCAAAAATACTTCTTGAAATAATTAATGACTTTAATAAATTGCCAGGAGTTTTAAACTTTACAAATACTATAACTACTAGTCGTCATGTTAATAGTTTAATACAAGTACAAAGAGAATTATTTAAACTAAGATTTTCAGACAACCCTTTTGTAGCTTCCGAAGCTAGAACACTGCATAAAAAAATTAAAAATGTTTTTAAAGATGCTGCCGAAGGCGCTGATGTGGATTCAGACATGGCCTTAAATATGCAAGCTTTATATAGTCAAATGGACGCCAACGAAAATGTAAGAGGCATTAACTTTGTTGTTGATGCGATTACAAACAATAAAGCAAATGTAAGGACAGTCGTAAATGATTTTTTAACACCAGGAAACTTTCAAATTCATTCTTTAAAAACTGTTTTAGATGAGACGGGATCTTCTGAAGCTTTTGGCATTGTCAAAGATTTGTGGCTAAGAAAAACTTTACAGGATCCTTCAAAAACTGCATCTATTTTAGCAAAATGGCAAGCGGATGATCCGAACGGTCTAGCTTTGCTAATGGAAGGAGTAGACTATAAAACTATAGACGACATTGTAGAGTTAGGACTTAAAGCTAACTCAAATATATTTAAAGATACTATTAAAAACGGTGGAACAACAAATGAATTTATAAAAAGTGTATTACGAACTGTAAAAGCAGATGATTTTGTAGGTAAACAAAAAGTTATAGATAATATAATTGCTGACTCAGGAGCCTTTGCTGATGGAAAAATAGATTATAATCATCCTTTTATGGTGTCTGCCAGACAGGGCATTTTACAAGAAATTTTTGAAAAAGCTATTAAGTTTCAAAGAGATTTAGATGGTATTAAAGTAGCTGATGGAGATTCTTTAAGTAATTTTTTTAAGTTAAATGCAAAACAAAATAAAGATGGTGATTTATTAACGCTACAACCTGAATTTGATATTACAAAAATAAACAAATTAATATCAAATTTGAAAAATGATGAAGCTTTAAGTAAATTTTTTACACCTAACCAATTAGAAAAAATAAGTGCTATAGATAGATACTTTACAATAATTAACTCAGCAAATCCTAAAGTAGGTTCAGTATTACAGCAAGCTGAGTTAGGTGCAGATTTAGTTCAAAATATGTTTAATGCTCCTGGGTTGTTTAATGTAGGCACAACTTTAATTAAGTATGATATTTTAGCTAGAGCTTTATCTCAAGATGTTACACTTGACGTTTTATCATCTATTACAGAAGATCAATTAAGAAGTAATCCTTCGATGATAATAAAAGGTTTATTAACAAGCTTAACTAGAGATATTAAAGAGTATAGTAGTGATGATAAAAATTATTTAGAATCATTCGACAGTTACATGGAAATGTCTCCGGATAAACCTCCTGAAGCATTATCAAATCAATTACCAAGTTTTGAAGACTTGTACGAAAATCAAAATACAAAACCTCTAGAGGTTACTTTAAATGCACCAGTTAATGCGTCTACTTTAAGTAATTTAAATTTAGCTAATAATAGAATTAATACTAATACTGCTGCAGCAGGACAAAGAGTTTTTGGTACAGATGATCCTGTATTTAGTGGTATTGCAAATACTAATGTTGGAAGGCAGGTTGTTGCATAATGGGTATTTCATTTAAAACAACATACGATGATGAAGGTAATCCTATAAGACCTAAAATATCTAGTAACATGAGTTTCAAATCAGGAGACGTAGTTTCTGCTAACCCTGATAATCCTGACATGACTATTATAGAAAGACAAGGTCAAGGTATAATGAATATTGATCCAACTAAGGAATCAGATGAGAATGACCAAATAAAGGCTTTAGAAATTATCAATAGTCTTGGTACAGGTATATTTGATGATCCTGATGCCTTTAAAAAAATTACAGAGCCTTTAAAAATGATACCTGCCATGACATCAGATCCTAACGATCCACGCAACATGTATCAAATGTTAGTAGCTAATTTGCTTGGTATAGACAGAGGTGCAAAAAGTCTTGATATTCCTGGAAGCAGTTTACAAATGCCAAATTTTGGTGAAGCTGGAAAAGAGTTTGCAATAAATGAATTAGGTGCAAAAGATATTGGTCAATTACTTACATCGCTATTCACACCTAGCATATTAAAATTTATTGGTATGGCTAATGAAAAAGATGAGCCAGAAGAAACAGAGGAGGAGAAAAAAAGATTTTTCTTTTTTAATTAGGTAATGGAAAAAGATTTTAATTTAAGAAATATTGTTTGGCTGAGCATGATACTTGTATCAGCAGGTTCTGTTTACGGTATGCTATCTCAACGTGTCACGGCTCTCGAATCAAAACAAGTAATGATGGAAAAAGCTATTTTAGAAGATATACCTGAAATAAAAGAAAGAATAATTAGACTAGAAACTAAAATAGAAATCCTTATTGATGAATTTAAAACAGATTAAAGGAGTAGTCAGCGAGCAACTGGTTATCACAGATCTTTTAAAAAAAGGTTTTTTTGTATTTACACCTTTACACAGACAATGCCCTGTAGACATAGTAGCAATCTCACCAAAAGGCAAATTACATTTATTTGACGTAAAAACACAATCAATCAGAAAATCGGGAATACATAAAGGACATTTTATTCGTAGAATATTATCACCACTACAAAAAAAACTTAAAGTAAATTTAGTTTATGTAACAGAAGAACAAATTATCTATGGAAGTCTTAAATCAGCCATTCTCTAAAATCTTCACCTAAAACTTTAGTTGCAATATTTATTTTATTGCGCAAAGATTTTATAATTTTTTCGTCTACTGTTTTTTCTGCTATAAAATCAACATAAGTAACTTTTTTATTTTGACCAATTCTATGTGCTCTGTCTTCTGATTGCATACGAACTTCTAAATCGTAACTATTACTAAAATAAATGATAGTATTGCTAGCAGTAAGAGTAAGTCCATAACCTCCCGTTCTTGGGTTTCCGACGAAGTACCGTAAATCGCTTTCTCTATCTTGAAAAGCAGTAACGATATCCTGACGATCTGCATCAACAGTATCGCCATAATAAGATTTGACAGAGTTCTCTCCGTATCTTTGTGCAATCGCTTCTTCAATTTTTTTAATATCATGCCTGTAAACGGCCCAAATAATGACTTTTCCATCTATCTCCTCCAGTGTGTTTAACAATTCATTAATTCTATTATTTTTTAATTCTACTGTTTTACCTTCATCTGTAATTAAATGGCCACAAGTAATTTGATGTAATTTAATCATTTGAGTCAAGATACCTGCAGCTGTTACTGTTTCTTTTTCCAAAATAGATATAGCAAAATTTTTCATTTCTACATACGCTTTCTTTTGTTCTGGCGTCATCTCAATATACCTTTTTGTGTATATTTTATCTGGAAGATCTAAACATTCAGATTTGAGGACACGATAAGAGAATTGATTTAACTTATGCTCAAGTTCGTCAAGTCGTTGATAATCTACTATTTGTTTGAATGAATGAGTGGCTACACTCCTACTTATCATCACAGCATATCTGTTTTTAAAAGAATAATAAGAGGCATGACCCAACAATTCGGGATCAAGAAAATAACATTGTGTATATAAATCTAAAGGGCTTTTAGTAACAGGAGAACCAGTTAATATTCTTCTGTATTTCGCTAGGGTTCGTAAACTACATACTGTTTTAGTTCTTTTAGCTGTAGGTGATTTTATAGTTGTTGATTCGTCTATAGCCATTAAACATTGAGTTACTGTTAAAAAACGTTTGCAAATTTCTGCTCCTTTAGATGTACTAAACGCATCAATATTAATTAAAAATATTTTAAGATTATCTTGGTCTTTTATAAAAGCACCATAATCTTTTAAAAATTTTGTAGAGGTTGGATTCCAAACTAAAATTTTATATGGGACATGCTCTGGCATATGTGTGGGTATCTCTTGTTTTTCCCAGTTTCTATAAACCCCTTTTGGTGCAACAATTACAGCTGCATTAATTTTACCCTTGTCATGCAACATTGCAATATTATCAATTAAAACTTTAGATTTACCCGTGCCCATTTCCATAAATAAAGCAAAATTTTCTTTATTATGTGAGGCTCCAAGAGCTTTTAACTGATGTTCGTAAGGAACAGTCTTAAATTTATAATCCATTATATCCTATTATTATTTCTAATTTTAGAATATAATACTTGATTAAATATAAAACAACCATTATTTGCACAATTAGAAAGTATGACAGTTTACGTAATACAAGAAGTTAAAGGCAGAAACATTTTACCTGCTAAAGAGTATGGTGATTTAGTCCTTTTATTATCGGAGGGATCACAAGTTGTTTTAAGTAGTCAACCAACTGTTAGTAAATTACGCAGAAAACTGCGTGATTACAATGATAATGATTATTTATTGTTAATGGGTGATCCTGTAGCCATGGGAATTGCATGCGCTATTGCTTCTGACGTAAATCGTGGTAGAATACAATGTTTAAAATGGGATAAGATGGAAATGAGATACTATCCTGTTAAATTTAATCTTTTTGAGAAAGGAGAGATTGATGATTAATTTTGAAAAAGACGTCAACATAGACGTAAAAGACGATGCTTTAAAAGAGATTAGTGAACTTTCACAAAAGTTAGTTGATCTTGATGAAGAAAGTGCTATGCTAGAAAAAGCACTTAAGAAAGTAAAAGAAGATGCAAGAAAGATTAGTGAAGAGGTTATACCAGAAAAAATGAATGAGATGAATTTAACAAGTTTATCATTAAAAGATGGTTCAAAACTTGAAGTTGTACCAGCTATCTATGCATCGATACCTGCAAAATATAAAGAGGATGCTTTTCAATGGCTCAGGGACCACGGACATGGTGATTTAATTAAGAACCAATTGTCTGCATCATTTGGTCGAGGAGAAGATGATAAAGCTGAAGATTTTAAACACAAAGTTTCTGAATTGGGATTACCAGTTCAACAAAAGGTTTGGGTCGAACCTATGACCCTAAAGGCTTTTGTTCGTGAGCAAGTTACTAAAGGTAACGAAATACCCATGGACAAATTTGGCGTCTTTGTTGGTTCAAAGACTAAATTGAGTAAAAAATAAGAAACGAGGTAAATATGAATAATGCTGTAAGTAAAAAGAAAACTGCAGAAATTATACCTTTTTCAAATATGTTTGAAGAAGATAAACTTAAAGGTTTTGAATCTATGTCAGAATCTGATCAGGCGACACCAAGAATAAAAGTTCTACAGCCTTTATCAGAGGAACTTGAAGATTTAGAAAATGCAAAACCTGGTGACATATATAATAATGTTACCAATGAATATGTAAAAGGTAAAGATGGTATTGTTGTAATACCATGTGCTTACACAAGACAATACGTCGAGTGGAAAGACAGGGGTAAAGAAAGTTTAGGTGCGCCTGTAAACATTTATCCAGCTGGGTCTGATATTCTTACAAAAACAACAAGAGATCAAATGAACAAGGATAGACTTGATAATGGTAATTATGTTGAAACATGTGCCAATCATTTTGTATTAGTTGTTAAAGATGGTATCGCAGAACCTGCTGTGATTACAATGAAAGCAACTCAATTAAAAAAATCACGTAAGTGGAACACTATGATGTCAACTGTAAAAATTGAAGGGCAAAATGGTCTATTCACTCCTCCAATGTTTTCTAAATTTTATAATTTAAAAACTATTAAAGAAGAGAATGATCAAGGCTTTTGGTTTGGTTGGGACATCACTGCAGGAGAATTTTTATCTGAAAAAGATAAAGATCTTTATGCGATGGCAAAAACATTTAGTGTTGACGTTGCAAAAGGAGATACTCAAGTCAAACATGAGCTTGAGTCCGATACTAAAAAGGCTTCACCATACTAAATAACTAGGCGCCTTCGGGCGCCTTTTTAAATTTATGGAGAAATTTAGAGAAGTCTTTAGGGGACAAGAGCGTGCCCATGGTTGTTACATTAAAGGTGACATTAATGAAAAGGGTAAGCAAACAGGTGAGTCTCGTATTGTTAGGTTGTATCCACAACCCGATAGTTTATGGGAAGAACACTTGTCTGGTGTTAATAGTCTTGGAATAATCCCTATAAATGATGATAATGAGTGTCAGTGGGGATGTATTGACATTGATCAATATCCTTTAGATCATAAAAAAATTGTTGATCAAATAAGAAAAGAAAAGTTTCCTTTAATTGTGTGTCGATCAAAAAGTGGGGGTGCACATATTTTTAGTTTTGTTAAATCATTCATACCTGCTAAAGTTATGCGCCAAAAGTTACAACAGATTAGTGGAGAGTTAGGTTATGCAGGATCTGAGATATTTCCAAAACAAGAAAAAATTGAAAAAGAACGTGGAGATGTTGGTAATTTCCTCAATCTCCCTTACTTTGGTGGCACTGATAACAATCGTTACGCTTTTCTTGATGACGGCACTGCAGCTACTTTGGACGAGTTTCTCGATCTTGTTACTAAGTACAGAGTATCTAAAGAAGATTTTGAAAAGATAAAACTTTCTAAAAAGAAAAACTTTAAAGAGATGTCAGATGGTCCACCCTGCTTAGAAACTCTTATGTCTCAAAAAGTCCAAGAGGGTGGTAGGGACAATGTATTATTTCATTATGCTGTATATGCCAAGAAAAAATATCCAAAAGAATGGCAGGATAAAGTTAACGAGTTCAACGAAAAATACATGGCTAAAAAATTATCAATGTCAGAAGTTACTAAAACCATAAATCAACATGCTGAAAAAGATTATAATTATACATGTAAGGTAGAACCTATGTGTCAATTTTGTAACAGTAGTGTGTGCAGAACTAAAAAGTTTGGTATTGGTGACGGGTTTGAAAATGAATTTGATGACTTAACAAAGTATCAATCAGATGAATCACAATGGTTTATTACAGTTGATGGTAAACGTTTAAGTTTATCAAACAATGAATTGTATGATCAAAACTTGTTTCGTAAAGCATGTATGGGTAGAATTAATATTTTACCAAATGCTCTGAATCCTAGAGATTGGACCACGAAACTGCAACAATTATTATCAGATGTGAAGATTATACAGATGCCATTAGAGGTTACAGCTACAGGAAGATTTTATGAATTACTTGAAGAATTTATCACGGATCAAGGAGATGCACAGGATTGGGAGGGTTTACGATTAGGTCAAGCATTATATAAAGATGAAAAAATATATTTTAGATTAGAAGCTCTTGTAGAATTTCTCACAAAGAAACAATTTAAAACATTTAATCCTACACAAATTGTTACTAGTATCAGAGGTTTGAATGGAGATAGTGGAACTGTACGTTTAAATGGTAAAGTTCGTAGAGTATGGTATGTTCCAAAAATGTTTGCACAAATGGATAAAGATCAGTATTTACATCCAAAACCAAACATGGAAGAAGAGACACCTTTCTAATGATTAATTTAATTTTTGGTCCTCCAGGCACAGGTAAAACTACTTACCTACTTAATGAAGTTGTTGCTAAAGAATTAAAAAATACTGCACCAGATAAAATAGGTTACTTTGCTTTTACTCAAAAAGCTGCACAAGAAGCATTACAAAGAGCGCTTCGTGATTTTCCAAAACAAGATGCAGATGATTTTAAATATTTTAGAACGTTACACAGTTTAGCTTTTCATGCATTAGGTTTAGCTGAATCTGATGTTATGAATGATGAAGATTATCGTTTCGTATCACAGCAATTGCAAGTTAAGTTAACTAACCCTAATGGTGAAGTTTTAGGTTATGGTGTTTCATCCCCTAATGATATTTTTATGCGAGTCATTGATATGGCTAAAATAAATGGTGCCAAACTTTACGATCAATTTTTAAAAAGTGGGCACATGCAAGGTGGTTGGCCCAAGTTAAAATTAATTGGTGAAACGTTACATGATTATAAGTTTGGTTCTATGCGTAAATTTAAATACGATTTTACTGACATGATTGTTGAATTTTTAAAAGAGGATATCGCACCACGGCTCGATGTATTAATCATCGATGAAGCGCAAGATCTATCTTTTATACAATGGCAAATGGTTGATAAACTTGCAGAAAAAGCAAAACGAATTTACATTGCCGGTGATGATGACCAGGCAATATTTCAGTGGGCAGGTGCTAAAAGTGAATACTTATTAAATAAAGAAGGCAATAGAATTGTTCTTAATAAATCATACCGCTTACCAATAAAGATACAAGAGCGTGCAGTAAATTTAATAAACCGTGTAAAGAATAGAGTTGAAAAACAATGGTCTCCAAAAGAAGAAGAGGGAACCATTGTACATTTACCACGAAGAAATTTTGATCATTTGAAAACAGGAAACTGGTTGATCCTTGGCAGAACAAATTATTTTTTAGATCAAATTGAAGATGATTTAAAATTACTTGGTTATTATTATCACCGTGCAGGTAAAAGTTCTATTGGTAAGAGATTAATGAACGCTATTAATGGATGGCGTATGTTACAGCAAGGTAGTTTCATTGACCATGATACATTAAAAGATGTTTATTATTACATGGGCGCTAATGTTGGTGTTGAGCGTGGCTATAAAAATTTAGTTGGTGTCGATCAAGATGAAACATTTAGCTATAATCAATTGAAAGAAAACAATGGTTTACGAGTGCCGAAAGAATATTCATGGCACGAAGCTCTAGATAAAGTACCAGAATACAAGAAAGCTTATGTATCTGACGTGATACGAAGAGAAGGTAGCTTTCATCCCGTACCACGGATCACGCTCTCTACGGTACATGGTAGTAAAGGCGGTGAAGCAGATAATGTGATGATACTATCAGATCTATCTCGTAAAGCAGATGAATCGTATTGGAGAGATAAAGACGATGAACGAAGAGTTTTTTATGTTGCCCTGACAAGAGCAAAAAAGAGTTTGTATCTTGTGCGATCAAAAACAAATAGAGAATTTAGAGAAGTGTTTGTGTGAGAAAAAAATTAGATTGGATTGATGAATTGAACAAAAGAGCAGCAAAACATTTAGTGCGCCTTGGCGTAGAAAAAGATTGGAAGAAAGCTTTCGATGGTATGACAAAGCGTAGAAAAAAAAGAGAAAGGTCAAAAAAATGACACAGATCCCAATGTTTCAACCACCTAGTGAATGGACACCACCACAAAATATTCCTGATTTAAGCCAGGCAAAAGAAATAGCTATTGATTTAGAAACAAACGATATCGGAATTAACACAGGTATTGGATCTGGTTGGCCTGTTAAAAAAGGATATGTTGCAGGCGTTGCTATATCTGTTGAAGGTTGGTCTGGTTACTTTCCTTTACGACATGAAGGCGGTGGCAACTTTGATGAAAAAATATTTGCAGGACAGTTAAAAAAGATTTTAGAATTACCTTGCGATAAAATTTTTCATAATGCCATGTATGATGTTGGTTGGTTAAGTTCTATGGGTTTAAAAGTTCATGGTCGCATTATTGACACCATGATTGCCGCTCCTATTGTTGATGAAAATAGATTTAAATATGCATTAAATGAACTTGGTAAACATTATTTAGGTGAAACTAAAAATGAAACATTATTATACGAAGCGGCAAAAAGTTGGGGTGTAGATGCAAAAGCTGAAATGTGGAAGTTACCGCCAATGTATGTTGGCCCTTACGCAGAAAAAGATACAGATCTTACATTAAAGTTGTGGGGTTATTTTAAAACAGAACTCATTAAACAAGATCTAATGAGTATTTTTGATTTAGAAACCAAATTATTTCCTATACTATTTGAAATGAAAAAGAAGGGGGTACGCATTGACCTTGATGAAGCCGAGAGAACTAAAAAATTATTTGCTAAACGAGAAAAAGAAATACTTGATAAAATCTTTAAAGACACAAAAGTTGCAGTGGATATATGGGCAGCAGCTTCTGTGGCAAAAGCTTTTGATGCAAAGAACATTAAGTATGAGCGCACTGAAAAGTCTGGTCAGCCTAAGTTTGATAAAAACTTCCTTACAACTCACCCTAGTGATCTTGCTAAGATGGTTGTTGAAGCTAGAGAGATTAATAAAGCCAGAACCACGTTCATCGATACGATCCTCAAGCATACGCACCGTGGGAGGATTCACGCAGAGATTCACCAGATGCGATCCGACCAAGGAGGAACAGTAACCGGTAGGTTCAGTTATAGTAACCCTAACTTACAGCAAATACCTGCGAGAAATAATGTTATTGGTCCTAGAATAAGAAGTTTATTTATACCTGAAGAAGGTTGCAAGTGGGGTACTTTTGACTACTCGCAACAAGAACCACGTATTACGGTACATTTTGCTAAATTAACTAATGGTGGTTTACCTGGTTCAGATACCGTCATAGACGCTTATGAGAATGAAGATGCAGATTTCCATCAAATAGTAGCCGACATGGCTGGAATTGATCGTAAAACAGCAAAAACGATTAATTTAGGCATGATGTATGGTATGGGTAAGGGTAAACTTGGTTCAGAATTAGGTTTAGATGAAGAAGATACTGCAGATCTATGGAAACAGTACCATAAACGTGTTCCTTTTGTAAAAGAATTAGCAGATAAAGTATCGGCCCGTGCACAAGATGTTGGCTATATTAGAACGTTACTTGGTAGAAAATGTCGATTTGATTTATGGGAGCCAAATTTATTTGGTGTCAATAAGCCATTACCTCATGTTGAAGCAATGCGTGCGCATGGAAAAAATATTAGGAGAGCCTTTACGTACAAAGCATTGAATAGATTAATTCAAGGTTCGGCTGCCGATCAAACAAAACAAGCTATGATAGACTTGTATGAGGAAGGCTTTCTTCCTCATATCCAGGTTCATGATGAATTGAATCTATCTGTTGAAAATCCCGATCAGTACTCGGTTATACAAACAGTAATGGAAAACTGCGTGTCGCTCAAGGTTAAATGCAAAGTAGATGTTGAAATCGGTGAAAGTTGGGGTACTATCAAAGATATAAATGGCAGATAAAAGTAAATACGCAGAAATGCCTTGGTTTAAGAGAGCTATAGATAAAAGTATATCTACAACTGAATCTAATGAAACAATAAGGACTGCATCTTTTGAAAAAAATGGCGAGATTTATTTAGTGCCAACAATTAGATTAATTGACGGAAAATTAAAAAAAATTAAAGACCCACTTAATTTTGCTTTAGAAAAAGGTGATTTTTTGACTGGTTTTAAAAACGAAGAGGAGGCTACCAGTTTTTCTAAAAATTTAAGTAATATTGTTGATTTAAAGAGAAAAGAAAACAAAAGTATTTCATATGATTAAATTTTACTTTAAAATTATTTTGTATGTTAAAGACGTTTCTTCTGGTGGTTAGTTTATGGGGGTATAATGGTACAACTTGGGTTTATACAGGTAATCAAATGGTGTATCAGCAGGAGTTTGAAAAGTTAGAAAAATGTCAAGAAATGGGCAGAAAATTTATGAAGTTTGATTTAAACAAATATTTTACTTTTAAAGTTCAATGTATTGAAGATATCCGAAAAGATATTTGACTATTTATATAAAATCCCATATATTACCTATATGAATATAGAAAAGTATAAAAGTGTTGCAATTCACAAAGATACGTATGATAAGATTAAGCCAATGGCTAAAAAAGGTTATATGACTATTAATAATTTTATCCGTATGCTGGTTGATAAGGAACACGCAAAAGAACAAGAAAGTAAGAAAGAGGTTAATGGCGTGAGCGATTAAATGAAATTGCCTGATAGCCCAATTCGCAAGGTCAAACAATGTCCTAGGTGCAACCGGGTGTCGGTAAAATTTTTTGATCCAAAGCACAATACGTCTTATAGTTATGAAGAATGGAGGCAAATAGTACATGAGGGTAGTAAAGCTCTTGATAGATTATTACAGATGTACGACCCAAAATTTTTCGCATAAAAAACGTTAGGAGAGAAAGATGAGAAAGGAATCTATTTTACCCAAATTTAATTATAAGGCCAAATATGGTAGATTATACACACATGAAACGTGTGAAGACTGTTATAAAGAATATCTTTGTGATAATATGATTCAAGATAAAAATAATTTTGAAATATGGCGTTGCATAAGATGTTATAATTTTAAAAATAAAGATAGGAGAAATAATGGAATCAATTGAAGATAGAAATATTACTGATTATGAAGATATAGATAAGGCTATAATGGAAGTTGCTAAAAGGTATACGTATCAAGAATTTTTAGATGAAGATGTCGTAGAACTTTGTGATGATTTGTTAGATGTTATTAATAAAGATGCTAATTACCGTTATTTGCGTTTATTTAAACTTCATGAATTAGAAAATCAAATTGTTGCATTTAAAGAAATTTGTTGGGAAATGAACCAAGCAAAAAGATGGCAACCATGGATTGATGAACAGGTTGATAAAATGAAAGAGGGACCAATTAAAGAAGCCGCTTTGAAATTGCGAGAAAAAAATACAAAGAAAAAAGAAGATAAATTAAATAAACTTTTGCAAGATAATTCATGACAGGGAGATCTTTAAAGTTACGTTTAACGGATGAATTTGATGACGTTAGAAGTAAAGTGTTACGTGATCCACGAACCAGGGAAGAATTATTAGATCGTTACAAGTACCACCGTCTTGAAGATATAATAAAGAAGCGTTATGGCACGAATTATTTTTTACGTATCACGAACCATGGAGCAGTTGTTGAGTGATTTGTTACAATTGCAAGGGTAATGGATATGTCAAAATTAGATTCGAATGTGAAGAAGCAATCACACAATGCAAAGTATGTAACTCGTCTGGCGAAACAAAGAATGATGAACACTATCATCAAACATGGTCAGATGGCACAACAGATGAGACAACCTCATTCTATTATGGACCGCCACTTGATCCGGAAGGATTTAAAAATTACAAAATTTATGCCAAGTAAAGTTAAACAGTTTAAGGGTGAACCGCCCTTTTAAAGTTGGGATAGAGGGAAATTCCGATGGCTAAACACACAAGTCGTGTCTCAGACGTAGATGGTTCAGGGCCTCGAATCCCATAAAACGTAATGTCTCTGTTAAATCATCAATGTGTGCAAAGGGAGGGTTGACCGCCTCCCTTTTTAATAAGTATAGATTATTTTAGCCCTAACCAATTTTAAATTACTCATTACCCCCCTGTTACACACGTTACAGTGTTACAATACTTTAAATTATTGAATTTATTATGTTTTTATGTAACATCTATGTAACATCACCATTTTATATATGTTACACTATTGGGATATTTAAAACCATATTAAGATTTTAGTAAATAAGTAGGGTAAAATATAACTATACCTTTTTAAAAAAATACATATAATTAGGATATTATGCCAAAAATAAGAGATGGTTTGAGTCCAAAACAAAAAGCTTTTGTTGAGATCTTTTGTGCAGAAAATGGTAGATTAACACCTACTGAATGTGCAAAACAAGCCGGTTATTCAGAAAAAAGCGCAACCGCAGCAGCTTGTAATCTTCGTAATCCTAAATATTATCCTAAAGTAGTTGAGGCAATTGAAAATTTACAAAGAGAATATGCAGAAGCTACCAAAGTAGATGTTGTGAGACATTCAAGAGAATTGGCTAGGTTAAGAGAAAAAGCTGTTGAAAATGGACAGATTGGACCAGCTGTTGTTGCTGAATATAGAAGAGGTCAATTAGCGGGGTTTTATGTTGATAGAAAAGAGGTAGTAACCGCATCTCTTGATAACATGACCAGGAAAGAACTTGAATCAAAGTTAAAAGAGATACGGGATAATAATATTGTAAATGCCGAGTATGAACTCATAGAAGAAGTAAAATAGTCATTATTAAAAAATATAATAAAATTTTCCACATCATTAATAAAATTAACATCTAATCCCTTTCATTCTCCTTTACATTAATTATCAACTCAACATCTCTTGTAGACCACTCACCATTAACTGTCTCGTGCCACTGCTCTAACAAAGGCACTAACTTTTTTAAATCAATACCGTC
>CEON01006042.1_pt1 | contig 19884 bp, 26 predicted proteins | sample 530291 | NCBI WGS metagenome assembly CEON01 (sample SAMEA2619888, study PRJEB7988) | marine metagenome | biome: marine biome (ENVO:00000447); feature: surface water layer (ENVO:00002042); material: "saline water (ENVO:00002010), including plankton (ENVO:xxxxxxxx)" | depth 5 m
GTAAAAAAGAGTTTTTCTTTTTAGGATATGATAGACAACCTACATTAAAAATAACACAAACAGCACCCTTGCCTTTGAAGGTTTTAGGTGTAGCATTAGAGGTAGTATACTAAAATGGGCGTAGAAACAGCATTATTAATATCAGCAACGGTAGGAGCAGTAAGTAGTGTAGCTAATGCACAAGCTGCAAATGCTGCTTTAAATAGTGATATAGCAAGATATAAAGATGAAAAAAAATATGCAGAGCTTAGAGCTTTACAAGATGAAAATGCACGTAGACGTGTAATGGATGAAACACTTGCTGCTAATAGAGCTATTGCTGGAGCTGCTGGTATATTAGATGATAGTAGATCATTTTTATCTATACAAGAAGATGTAGTAGCAAATGCAGTAAAAGATATACAGTCAATTAGATTAAATGCAAAAATAGCTAATTCAAAATATGATCAAGCTATAATTAATTCTAAAATTGAAAAACAACAAGTAGCATATAATGCAATAGCTGATGTATCTAGCTATGCTGCAAATGGATGGAATTACTATAAATATTATAATCCAGCACCAAAAACTAAAACACAAGGTATTGGTCCAGGAGAAAGTCAGGCTAGATTTGGAACTCCTCTAGCAGCAGGGATGCAAAGATAATGGTTTTACAAAGAGGAGCAGAACTTAATAGAGGAAAAAGAAGAACACTTCTTGAGAATCCTTTTGGAGTTGTACAAAGTAATACAGCTAGTCTTGGAACTATAGGTGGTAAGTTAGCAGAAACAGCTGAAAAGATAACTTTATTCCAAGCTGATATAATGGATAAAGAATGGCAAAATGATTTTGATACAAGCTCTAGTGCTTTTATAGTAGAAGAAACTAGAAAAGAATTACAAAGCACAAATCCAGATTTAGTAGGATTACAACAAAAACTATTATCATATAAAGATAAAGTATTAGGAGAAGCACCTCAAAGATTTGCAAACTATATTACAAACAAACTTGATGTAGCGTTTTCTGAAAACATTAACTTAGTTACAGATTATGCAAATGATTTGAAATACACAAATTTGCTTACAAAAACACAAGAACTAGAAACAAGCAATATTGCATTAACTACTAATTACATAGATCAGGTTATTAAAAATAATCCTGGAGATGTTGAAAAACAAAATATGTTAATTGAAGCACATTATACAAATGTTGTTACTCCTGCTATAAATAGAATAGCTAAAAACTACGAAACATTAAATCAACTTAAACCATTAAAGATTACACCAACAGACATAGAAACTAATGTAAGAGCATTACAAATAGATTATTCATCACAAAAATTTTATTCAAAAATGAAAAGTATTATTGGTGCGATAGATTTTGACAACTCAACAACAGAAAGTTTATCAAGACAACTTATTGAAGCTAATGATGTTATTGATGATATGATTGAAAACTTTGTTACTAATCCAGACTCTAGAGATATAAATAATTTATCTGATTCAGAGGTTGAGTCTATCAGAAAGAATTATGTAGATCAAAAAGAACAACTTTTAAATTTTAATAATAAAAAAGTTAAAATGGCTGAAATAGCAACAAACACTATTATAGCTGAAAAATCACAATTTATAATAGATACATATATTAATGATTCTCAGAAAGCATTGAACTCTAGTATATCAGATGTATTAGAACTAGTAGCCAATGATGATTATTTATTTCAAGATCCAACTACAGCTATGGCTACAATACAAGAATCACTTAATGCAATAAGTATTCATAAATCACTGCAATCTATATATCAAAAGTATAATGGTATTTTCCCAGAAGCAACTACTCTAAAAGAACTAATTAAAAATGATACTGATATTGAACTAACAGATAAGCAATTAATCCAATACAGAAATACTATGGTAGGTGTTCCATCAAAAACTACTAACGAATATATGATGATGGTACAAGAAGTAAAAACTACTCCTGGGTATGGTGAACCTATGGAAGGGAAAACTACAGATCAGTTAAATTTAGAAAAAGAAACTTTATATCAAATAAAAGCATTTGAATACAATATGAAGATGGGAAATATGCCACTGGATGGCAGAGATGTCTTTGCTAAAGTAGATGCTATCATAAGTGCAAGTGGTGATGGTATTAGCAGTACAGATGCAGCACAATTACAAAATACATTTGAATTTTACAGACTATCTAAAAGTTTAAATCCACTAGCTTTCTATGAAGCAGGATATGGTGAAGTAAGTGATTTCTTTTTGTATTTAGATAAAACAAGAGGTGAGCCATATTTAAATGTAAACATTACAAATATCGAAAATATTAGACGTTTGTATACAGAATATAGAGATAATGTAAAAGCAGGATTTGACTTTGATAAAGCAAATGAATTTGTAAACAAAAGTGGATTAGATGCTATGAACGCAAGTTTTATAGAAAGTAGAGTTATTGATGATGCACAAACACAATATGGTCCAATTGCATTATTTAACTGGGTAAGAAATAAAATACCAAGTTATTTACCTTTTGGTCTAGATGAAGATGATAAGAAACAAAAGACTAGTAGTTATACAGATTTGTTTGGATTATCAGAGTTTGAAAAATTATCACTAGCGATAACACAACCAATTTTTTTTAAAAGTGATGCAGCAGAAGCAGCAGAAACAAGACTTATAAACTTACCTCCAGATATAGAAGCACAATTAAATTCTATATATACAACCTCTTTAAATAAGTTAGTAGACTTTAGTTTGATAGATAGTAATCCTGATAAATTAAGAAAAGATATAGAAAACAATCAAAAACTAGCTATGGATATGACTATAAGAAAATTAAGAGATGAAGGTTTTGGAGTTAGTAAGTATGAATCATCAGGTCCAGGTTTAACATTAGCATATCAACCTGTAGACGATAAAATTATTTATGAAAGATTAGAAGATAAAGATATGTACATAGCAGTGCATTTTTACAATCGTGTAAAAGATATGGAAGCAAAATATGATATGCAATATATGATGGATAACTATCCTCAGTTTTACATTAATAATTTTGGAACTGATCAAGAAAACAAAGTTGAATTTGATTTAGCAAGAGCATATGAAATAGCTATTGAAAAAGATGGAGTATTTTTAGAAAGAGTACCTGGCACTGATGTATATAGATATAACTTAGATCCTAATTATTTTTATGCACAAAACCAAAGACTTGAGTTAGATGGAGATATTGATGAAGCACAATACTTTAGTCCAACAGGAACACTAGTTACTGAAGAAGGAGAAATAATCAGTAATGCAAATATTATAAGTAATGCAATAAAAAGATACCTAGATGAAAACCCATTAGATTTTGCACAAGATCTTGGTATTGACCAAGAAACTTTAGAATCAATTTTTACAAAGGTTATGTATCCAGGTGTAAAATTTATGACTAGTGAAGAAGAAATTATGAACTACATTGATAAACAAAGTGTTCATACTTTTAATATACAGTAATGGCAAATGTAGTATACAAAGGCTTTCATAAGAATCACGTTTCAAGAACAGTAGATAATGAATCTAGTTTAGATAAGTTTTTTTCTAGACCAAAAATGCAAGGAATCCAAAAAGGATTTGTTGATGAAAATAGTGTAGCTCTATCATACACAACATTTACAGAAAGAAATAGAAAGAATTTTAAACCTGATCCAGAGTACAACCCATTTTATGATCAGAGTTTAGCTCCATTTGTAAACAATATGGACTATTTCCAATTTTCAGAAAGTGCAGATGAAACCAAATATTTAATGACTAAACTGCAAGAAGAAAATGATATTATACAAGCAAACCCTGGAGCATATTTTATTGGAAGATTAACAGGTGCTATATTAGATCCTATTAGTTTATTTGCTTTTAGTGCAAAAGCATTTAGAACAACGCAAGGTGCTTTAAATGTAAAAAAAGTAACAGGAGTTATGGCAGCTGAGGAGCTATATAAACAAACAATAGATAAAACAAGAGAACAAGAACTAACATATATAGTTCCTTTTGGTACACTTATAACAACAGGATTACTTAGTGGTATATCAAGACTTAGAAACAGAGAAGGTGGTGAGGCTATTGCTAGATACAATAGAGATATGGATAGGCTTGATAGAAAAGAAACTGAAGTTGCTAGTACAAAAATTGTAGATCAAGATGATATAGATACTAGAATCTTTGATCCTAACAAAAAAGTTAAACCACAATCTGTAGGAGCTAGTGCTTCTGCTGAATCAAAAGGTGTGTCTTATAATGATGATTTATGGGATGAGTCTTTTGTCAAAACCTATACAGGATTAGAAAACACTCCTATTACACCTATGTTTAGAGCCATACAATCTAAACTATTGTCAGTTAGACAAATAGCTACAGAGATGATGGATACAAAGTTAATACAAAATAAAAATTTAAAAGGTATAGAAACAACAAGATCTATAGAATCAAATATTGCAAGAAAAAATTTATATGTAGTAGATAATATTAGAGCAGTTAAAGATGCATATAAACAATATCTAAAAAGAGTTTATGAAGAAAACAACCTCGGTACACCAAACTTAAAAAATAGAGCTAAGAACTTTTTTAAGAAAAATAATATTATGTCAGAGGTAGAATTTAGAAAACAAGTATCTAGATCTTTGATAGCTAGTAATTTTGGACAAGGTAGATTTTTACCAGAAGCAGTAAATGTAGCCAGAACAGTAAGAGAAAATTTCTTTACGTTAATTGGTAGAGAAGCAGATGCAGAAGAATTATTTAGTTTATATTCAAAACTTATTATAGCAGGTTTGAAAAAAACTAGAGATGGAATGAGAAGTAGAGGTGAAACAAAGGTAGTTCAAAAAAATAAAGAATACTCATTACAAGATATAATGAAAAGAATAGATGATGAACAAGCTAGATTAGACACAATAAATGCAACTGGTCCTTTGAGAAAAGATTTTTTACCTAGATATTGGAGAAGGGATTTAATTAGGAAAGATATAAATCAGTTTAAAAAAGACTTACTTATTGCATTTAAAAACAAAGGTATACAAATGACATCTAAAGAGTTAGATGAGGTAGTAGATGACATATTAACATCTATGCCATTTAATAAATTACCAAAAAATCCAATAGGTAAAGATGATACATTTGATTTAGAGTTTGCTTTTCAAGCATCAGGTATATCTAAACATTTAAGAAATAGAGTTTGGAATTTTGATGATGAACATCTATTAGCAAGAGGATATATGGAAGATGATATTAGTTTGATTATGAAACAGTATTTTAATTCTATTATGCCTGATATTGAAATAGCTAAAGTATTTGGTGATGTTGCTATGATGGGTATTAGAGGACCTGGATATAAACCAGGCATAGCACAATTAAGAGTAGAGTGGGATAATTTTATAAATAAAACTGCACCAAAGAAAACAAAACCAGAATTAAGAAAAAAGTTAATTGGTGAAAGAGATCAAGATTTAAGAGATATAGAAGCACTTAGAGATTTACTTAGAGGTACATATGGATTGCCATCAGATCCAAGTGCTGCATTACCAGCTGCTATTAGAACATTAAAGAATGTGCAAAACATGATTTTTCTACAAGGAGCATTATCAGCTGTTCCTGACATGGCAAGATTAATTATGCAAAATGGTTTGAAAAATACTTTTGGTCAAATACTAGATACAGGTTTTTCTGGAATGTATAGACAAGTTATGAAGCTATCAAAAAAAGAAGCTGAAATGGCAGGTGAAGCATTAGATTTATTATTTGCAGGTAGAGCATCTATTATTGGTAATGTAGATGATATGGTCTTTGGAATGAATGCTGTTGAAAGAGCAACATCCAGCGCCAACTCGTTATATTTCACCTTTATTAACATGATGAATGTTTGGAATACAGGAGCAAAAAGAGGTTCTGCATTTATAGGAAGCACCAAAATATTACAATTATCAGAGAAATATGTGAAAGGTACTATAGGCAAAAGAGAATTAGCTAAACTTACAAAAGTTGGAATAAATAGAGATATGGCTAAAAGAATATTTGAACAATACAAAGAGTTTGGCTTAGGTGTAAAAGCAAAAGAAACTGGTGGTATGAAAATAAACAGAATAGCTAGATCAGATACTTGGGCAGATAGAGAGGCTGCTAATGCTTTTAGTAATGCACTTAGACAAGAGATAAGAACTACTATTGTTACTCCTGATAAAGCAGATGTACCATTATGGATGAATACACAAGTAGGTAGTGTGTTATCACAATTTAAAAAATTTGGTATGGCTGCTACACAAGCTATTTTAATGAGAGGTTTACAAGAAAGAGATCAAAACTTCTTTACTGGAGTTATATTCTTAGTAGGGTTAGGAGCTATGGTTGATATGTTAAGAACAAGAGCATTTGATAGAGATTACAGCAAAAAGAAACTAGGTGATAAAATAGCTAGTGCAATTGATAGATCTGCAGTTATTGGTATATTTAGTGATGTAAACAGAATGATAGAAGTAGCAAGTAATAATGAATATGGTATAGCTCCTGCATTAGGTGCAGGTAAGCCTTATGATTCAACATATAAACAAAAAATGGGATTAGCTGGACCAAGTGGTAGTTTAGCAGCTAATTTATATGAAATAATGTTAGATACAGGTAGTGGTAATTATGATTACACTACAGCCAGAGCAATACGAAGGTCTTTACCTTTGCAAAATATATGGTATTTAGATGGTATCTTTGATAGGTTAGAAAAAAGTATAAGATAATGGCACTACAAATAAGTGATACAACACCCAAAAATCAATATACAGCTACGTCTGGACAGACTACATTTGCTGTTAGTTTTGAATTTTTTGACGTAGCAGATTTAAAAGTTTTCAATGGTACGACACTCCTTACTTACAGCAACTCACCTTCATCTGCATCACAATACAGTGTAATTGGTGCAGGTGTTACAGGTGGGGGATCTATAACACTAGGTGGATCAGGTGCTGCCCTGAATGATGTTATTACTATTATTAGAGATGTAGCAATTGCTAGAACTTCTGACTTTCCAGTATCTGGTAATTTTCCAATACAGACTCTAAATACAGAATTAGACAAGATTGTTGCTATGATGCAACAGTTAGAAGAAAAATTTTTAAGAACATTACAATATCCTGTAACTAGTACTACAACATTTAATGCAGATTTACCTGGAGAACTGATAGCAAACAAAGTTCTTGCTATTAATAGTTCTGGTGATGGATTTGATGCTACTCAAGAATTGGGTGTATTTAGAGGTAACTGGGCTGCAAGTACAAGTTATAACAAAAGAGATTTAGTTAAAGACACATCTACAAATAATATATTTATTGTATTACAATCGCACACATCATCTGGTGCTCAGCCTCTTACTACAAATGCAAATAGTGCGAAATATGAATTAGTAGTAGACGCTGCAACAGCTACTACGTCAGCTACAAACGCTGCTAGTTCGGCATCTGCAGCCTCTACTTCAGAAAGTAACGCAGCGGCATCAGCTACAACTGCTACAACTAAAGCAACTGAAGCTGCTACATCAGCGACTAACGCAGCGACATCCGAAACAAATGCAGCAACATCTGCAACCACAGCAACGACCAAAGCTGCAGAAGCTGTTACGTCAGCAAATAATGCTGCCACTTCAGAAACAAACGCAGCAAGTAGTGCTACTACAGCATCTACTCAAGCAACTAATGCAACTAATAGTGCGACTGCAGCTGCTACTTCAGAAACCAATGCTGGTAATAGTGCTACTGCTGCAGCAAACTCAGCGACAGCTGCTGCAACATCTGAAACTAACGCAAGTAATTCAGCAACAACTGCTTCTACACAGGCTACAAACGCAAGTAACTCAGCTACTGCTGCAGCCTCAAGCCAAAGTGCTGCTGCTTCAGCACAAACTGCTGCTGAATCTGCAAGGGATAGTGCTTTAGCTTCTTTTGATAGTTTTGACGACAGATATTTAGGACCAAAAAGTTCAGATCCTAGTGTAGATAATGACGGAAATGCTTTGGTTGCTGGTGCTTTATATTTTAATTCTAGTGCTGGAGCTATGAAAGTTTACACAGGAAGTGCATGGGTAGATGCTTATAGTTCAGGAACTACTTTCTTACAAAAGTCAAATAATTTATCTGATTTACCAAATGCAGGAACTGCTAGAACTAACATGGGTGTAGCTATAGGATCTGATGTCCAGGCTCACAGTTCAGTATTAGATGCAACTACTGCTTCTTATACTACAGCTTTAAATACAAAATTAAGTGGTATTGAAACAGGTGCAACTGCAGATCAATCTGATGCAGAGATTAAAACTGCTTACGAAAATAATTCTAATACTAACGCTTTTACAGATACGCTTTTAAGCAAACTTAATGCAATTGAAGCTAGTGCTACTGCTGACCAAACAGATTCTGAGATTAAAACAGCTTATGAAAATAATGCAGACACAAATGCATTTACTGATGCTTTATTAACTAAGTTAAATGGAATTGAAACTTCAGCTACTGCTGATCAAAGTGATGCAGAAATAAAAACAGCATATGAGAACAATAGTAATACCAATGCTTTTACTGATGCTGAAAAAACAAAATTATCAGGTATAGAAACCAACGCTACTGCAGACCAAACTCAATCAGAAATAACTGCATTAGTAGAGTCAGCTGCTCTCGATATGGGCAGTAACGATATTACTACTACAGGTAAAATTAAGTTTGCCAATATGTACGCACAACTTAGTGATTTACCTAGTGCTACTACCTACCATGGTATGTTTGCTCATGTTCATGCCACAGGTAAAGCTTATTATGCACATGGTGGTGCATGGATTGAACTAGGAAATAAAAGTGAAATCACCTCTGTTCAAAACAGTATTCCTACTAGCACAAGTGCTTTAGCTGAAGGTTCTAATCTTTATTTTACTGATGAAAGAGTAGATGACCGAGTTAATGGCTTATTACAAGCAGGTACAAACATAAACTTAGCTTATGATGATGCTGCTAATACTTTAACTATTAGTTCAACTGGTAGCAGCTCAACTTCAAGCCCTGAAATTTACGGATTTAATTACACTGTAGGAACTGGAATCTTACAAGTTACTACAACGAATGGTGGTAACGATAATATTAGTTCAGCAACGTATGCAACTTTTGATGATGTTGTGTACGCATCAACAGGTTTTACCTGGTCGATTACAACGACAGGTGAATTAAGAGCAACAATATAATAATGGAGAAAAATATATGGCTACAATAGACTTAGGCAAAATAGCATTTGTCGATAAGGGTACTTGGTCTAGCTCTACTGCCTATACGGAGAAGGATGTCGTACAGTATGATGATGCAGGTACACTTTCTACCTATATTGCAGTAGCCAGTTCCACAAACCAAGCACCTTCAACAGGTGGAACAATAAACGGAAGTTACTGGTCGTTCATGGCTAAAGGAGCAGCCTCTGGTGGAGGTGGAGGTGGCGGTGGTGAATGGACTGTCATTACCGAAATTGATGACCTTTCTTCTACAAGCAACTACACAACTGGTGGTAATTATCCTTTAGAATTACGTCTACCTATGGATAGTTCTACATACAATACATGGAAACTTGTAATGGATGATTTCGGTTATGTATCAAGTGGTATTACTCATACAACATCATGGGGTAAAGTGGAGTTATTAAACTCATCTAGTAATAACAGAGATACAGGCTCAACATGGTACACTAGAGGTATCGGTGGTGCATACAACAACGGAAGTGGTTCTACTTATTATCCCTTCGGTGGTGGTAACTCAGTTTTAAGAGATTTTAGAAAACATCTTTGGTTTGAGATGATATGTAGATATACAAATAACTATGGTGGACCAAGTAATTTTTGGTCAGCAAAGATTGAACATCATGCTTGGTCTGGAAACACAAGTGGATCTCAAGTATATGTTACTGGTTACAATGCATGGTCGCAAGGAACTCAGACTAATATATTTGGTGTCGATACGCTTGTTCTTGCACCACAAGTACAAGGTTATACATCTTCTCAAGTTCCTTGGAACTACGGAAGATTAAAATGGTATGGGAGAACTGAATAATGACTGAAGAACAAGTTAAAGCACTTATTAAACAAATGATCGCAGACGGTGATTTGGTAATCCAAATTGTTGATGTAACCGACAATGAAGAAGCAGGGACTGGTCATCAAGAACTAAAAATAGTAGCGACATACTAATGTGTGAATTTTGTAATGGAGAATGTATTTGTAGGTAGTGCCTAAATGGCTAAAGACCACTTAACATTTTTTACATCTCTAGCAGTAGTATTTTTATTCACCATGTTGATTTGTACGCAAACGCATGGTGAAACAAATACAGTTAGTTCTACAGTTTCTTCTAATACTGTAGATAAAGCACCACCATCAGCTATATCACCATCTATATCTATAGTTAATTCAGATATATGTAAGTCTGGATATGCTGGATCTGTAACTACACAGATACTTGGTGTTAGCACAGGCATAACTGTATCAGATGAAAACTGTGTAAGAATTAAATTAAGTAGACAGTTAATGACTCTTAACTTAAAAGTTCCTGCAGTTGCTATATTAGCACAAGATCCACAAGTGTTTGATGCATTATGGATGTCTGGTGTATATCCACCTATAGAAGGAAAGATAGGTGAAGAAGCTAAAGAGATTTGGTTAGCTAATACACATTTAGCTCCTGCTGGTTCTACAGTTTTAGTATCTAAAAAACCTCCACAAACAACAACAACACCTGAACAAGATGTTCTATTTTTTAAAACTCTTTTCCTTATTACTACTGGTTTGCTTTTATTCTAAAGCAGAAGAATTAACTACAGGTAATATAGCAGATCCAGCTGATACATGGACTACATATGATAGAGCATCTACAAACTCATGTAGTTATTCTGGAACATTAGAAGATGGTGAAGTATGTACAGGTCATGCAAACCAAAGAGGAGAAATACCAGGTGGTGGTGGTATTATCAGCCAAGAATATTCACTTATAGATCAAGGGTTAAGTGTTGCAGAAATGCAACAAGGGTTTGATATTGAGTATGGTGCATCAATAGAAAGTCATGTAAGTAATACTAATGTACCTAGTTGCAGTAATACTAACGGTGATTGTAGGGATTATTTTACAATTAAATTACACCTTACAAAGTCTGATGGTAGCTCTATAAATAGCTATGAACATACTGTTGAGATGGATTATTCTGGAGTAAAAGACTACAGATATACTCAACAAATAGATCCTAATAACTATCAAGATGTATCTATGAAAATGGATATATGGTCCGTAGATGCAGGATATGTAAATGGCTATTATGGTGGTATTATTTCAGATCCATATCTCTCTGTACAATATCAAACAGTAGATATTATCACAAATATCATACTAGATGTAGTAGAAGATATAGTACAAGATAGTATTGAAATAGAAGATATACAGATGGAAGTAGTTATAGATACTGTATATGCAGAAGAATTAGTATTTGAAATGGATTTCGTAGAACTGGCTGAAGAACCAGTCATGGAAATGCCAGAAGTAATTGAAGAAGTTGCAGAAGTTATAGAGATTGAAGCAGAAATTGAAGAAGCGATTGAGATGGAATCCAATAGCGAAGATGCTACAGAATCCTCTATGGAGGCAACGGAAGAAACCGAACAAGAAGTTGTACAACCGAAAGCAGTTAAACAAAAAGTTGCTAATAAATTAATGGCACAACAAAAAGATAAATCTTCTAATGAAGCACAGACAACACAGTTAGCGTTAATGGTAGTGTTATCTGATGTAAACTTTGCAGATCTTACATCTACAATAACAGATACAAAATATTATGATGATCTTGTGTTTTATGATACACAAGAGATACTACAAGATAATGGAGCAAACATTATGGGATATATAGATTATCTCAATATGAATGAAATGGTAGACAGTCAATGGCAGAATTAGAATTACCTGGTGGTATAAAGTTTAAAGGTGGTAAGATCTTTGTAATTATTACAGCTTTAACTACAGCTGTTGGTGCATTATGGGGTGGGTTTGAATTTTATAAAGACTATTTAGATATGAAAGATCAGATACAAGAGTATACAGCTCCAGATCTAAGTGGATTTGATAAAAGAATTGAATTGATACAGCAACAAGTAGATATGGTTCAGGGTGAAATATCTATGGTATTAGAAGAAATACAGCTTGTAAGTTCTGTAGCAGAATCTTTGAAATCAGATTTAAAGTCTGATATTAAACAATTAGAAGAAGATGCTAGATATACCGAAGGCTTAGTAAACGATATTAAGAATACATTACGTGATGAACTTAGAATATTTGAAGAAGATATTAAAGATTTAGAAGAAGAACTAGATCTAAAAATAAAGAAAGCATTGGATAATCCTCTCTCTGGTGTAAAATAACTTGACAAGAAAATGGATAATCGTAGTTTAGACCCCTCACAAAACAACTTACAGAAAGGTAAAGACATGACTGATGCAGAAGCTCACGTATTGAAGAAAGAATATAACGAAATGAAAAAAACTTATCATATGGCTTTAGATATGATAGAGAGTGAAAAGATCAAAAATAGTAAATTACGAGCTGAAGTCATGGAACTTAAATACCAAAAGAAACCGAGTGAAGAAGCTGCATGAGTACAGACACAGAAAAACTAGCTAATCTAGATAAAGAAGTAGCTGTTATTTCTGAGCGTTTAAATACTATTCAACATAATCATCTAAAACATATTGAGTCTGATATGAACATGATAAAACGTGTTCTATGGACAGTAGGATTCCTAGTCTTTTCTAATTTACTAGCTATAGTTATATCTATACTGTACTAGTATGAAAACATATGTTGTTTTAATTGCTTGTATTCAAGCATTACACTCACCATTAGAGGATACCTGCATCCTCGAACCCCTAGATATCACCTTTAAAAATGTGCCAGAGTGCCTTGCATATGTGGATAACTTCGCATACACTTTAAGAAATAATAAAGATTTGTTTATTACAGGATTTTGTACAAATAAAAATGACACAATATAACGAACTAAAAGGGAGGATCAAAGAGCATGAAGGATATTGCGAAACTGTTTACAAGGATACATTGGGATTTGAAACTGGTGGGTATGGACATAAGATCATACCTGGTGAAGATATACCGACAGACAGAGCAGGATGGGATGCTTTATTTGAGAGTGATTTTCAAAATGCAGTTGATGGTGCTGAGAGGATTCTTGATGGCTATGATATTAATAACACAGCTAGGGAAGTTATTATTGAAATGGTTTTTCAAATGGGCGAAGGTGGTGTATCTAAGTTCAAAGGTGCTTTATCTCATCTTAAAGAACAAAGGTACTCGGAATGTGCCGCAGAAATGTTAGATTCGAGATGGGCAAATCAAACACCGAACAGAGCAAAATCCCTAGCAGCAATCATGGAGAACTCAAATGCTTAACTTACTCGGACCTGTCGCTGGAGCAGTCTTTAAAACTATTGATAAAGTTGTCGATAATAAGGGAGAGGCTGACAAACTTAAAGCGAAAGTACAAGAAAAGATCATCGCAGGGGAACTAGCAGAGCTAGAAGGTGCTGCAAAAACAATTCAAATAGAAGCACAAGGAGGATTTTTACAAAGAAACTGGCGACCAATAATGATGTTGGTATTTGCTGGTCTTATGGTAGCCCATTGGTTTGGGTTTACTGCACCAAACATTCCAGAGTCTGTACAAAATTCTTTATTGAACATTATATTAGTTGGTATAGGAGGATATACAGTTGGAAGATCAGCCGAAAAGGTTGCAGACAGGTTTAAGACTAATAAAAAGGGGTAGGGGTAGACCTAGGAAGGATGAAAGTACCCCTTCTACGCCTCTTAAAACCGAAAAAAACGATAGAATTTTGGTCATCTCTGACCTTCATGTGCCTTATCATCATCCTGATAGTTATAGGTTCTTGGAGTCTTTGGCTGATAAGTATAATCCTACGAATGTCATCCACATCGGAGATGAAATGGATTGGCACTCAATTAATGTTTCTCACATAATTAATCCAGATCTACCTTCACCTGCTGATGAACTTGAAATCGGTAGATATCATATGAAGAAGCTAGAAGCAATCTTCCCTGTAATGACATTACTAGAATCTAATCATGGATCTATGGTACTAAGACGTGCCATGGCAAAAGGTATGTCTAAGTTCTTTCTAAAAGACTACAATGAAATACTAGATGTAGGTCATGGATGGGTTTGGAAAGAATCTCATTGGGAAGAAACACCTATGGGTAGAGTATACTTTGCACATCAAGTATGTAAGAATATTGTAAAGGCAGTACAGATGATGTCTGCTTCGGTAGTTCAAGGACACTACCATACTCAATCAAATATAGAATATGTAGGTAATGATTTTCATTTGAACTGGGGTATGTCTGTAGGATGTCTTGTAGATAAAAAATCTATGGCTATGGCTTACATGAAAGTAAACATGGCAAAGCCAATATTATCTTGTGGAGTCATCACCAATGGTGTACCTTCAATCATTCCAATGTTGTTGAAGAAGGATGGTTCATGGGATGGCAAAATATACATCTAAAGAAAAAAAATATTTTATGAAAATAATTGAACACGGATGTTGTGTTCCAGGTTGTATGTCAAATACACCAATGAATGTTCATCATCTACGTGGTAGCCAGGTTCAACATAAAAGGTCTAATCAACTTGTAGTACCGTTGTGTTTTGAACACCATTCAGAGCTGACATGGGGTAAGTATAAACCAGAACATAGGTTTTGGGAACATCATAATTTTGATGCAGTGGAATATGCTAGTGAACTGTACCAGAAGCACGTGCTTGAACAACACTAAGCTCTTTCATACGTTCTTTGATAGCATCTGTAGTTTGATTTTTAACGATCTTTTTGCCTGATAGCGAAGCTGCCATGATGGCATATGCTGCAAAAATAGTATCGGTGTCATAACCGAACTGCTTGAGATAAACACTATAATCGTTGAGTGTATCTACAAGCTGATCTAGTTCTCCTTTAATTATCATATCCATAATTCTTTCTATCATTTATAGGGTGGCAATACTAGGAGTCATTATTTTGCGAAGATAACACTTGAAGAAAGTATCACCACCCCATTAGTTGCTCTGGTGAAAATCACCAGTGGTGAGGGCAACTAAACTTTACTAAAATGGTATTGGATCATCTGGTAGATCATCATTGATTTGTTCAATGGTATTATCGGTTTTACTACCTTGTTTACCACCCAACATCTTCAGAACACCAGTTACCCTTGGTATAATGATAGAAGTATTATACTTTTTGTTACCACTTTGATCTGTGTATTCAGACACATCTATCTCACCTTCAAGATACAACATAGTACCTTTCGATACATAGTTCTTGATAGTGTTTGTTAGATTAGGATCAAAGGTAGTAATCTTGTGCCAAGTAGTTTTCTCTTGCCACGTACCATCTTTAGTCTTGATCTTTTTTGATGTAGCTAAACTAAAGTTAGCATATTCATCACCTTTACTGGTAGCTTTGATCTCTGGATCGACACCCAATCTACCTACTAGTATTACTTTGTTAATCATATTACCTCCTTAACTCTACTAGGTTATCTGACTTTACCTTTGGTCTAGGAAAAGCCTTCTCAATCTTTCTAATGATGTCATTCATTAGTAGATTTTCACACATTCTAATAGCTTTCCTCTTAGCAGTTGCGTAAGAATCCCAATCAGATTTATGTTGATTCTTGATAAGAGTATCATCAATGGTCAGCCTCCATTTAGTAACAGAGTCCTGAAACCTAGGCGTTACCTTCACTATATTTACTATAATGTTTAGGCTATGCCCATAGGCTATAGTTGTTTGATAATGTCCAGCTCTTATACACTTCATGCAATCTCCTTAACTTTTGATTTATCTACATTAGATTTAATATCTGCTTTGACTTTTTCAATGTACTTATTGCTATCATGTAAACCTAAGAATACATCTGCACTCATACCTAGATGCGACATAGCTTTAGTTAGTGCATCTGTCATAGCTTTCTTAGGTGCTTCATCATCTAGCTTACCATTGTTTTTGTACAATGATTGAACTGAAGATACAGGTCCAAAGCCACCTAGACTTGAATGTGAACCAGCCCACATCTTTAACTCACAGAACACCAAAGTATCTGTATACTTGTACTCAGCGTTCCACTGCCAACCTTCACCAATCGGACCGAATACTTCAGTCATCTTTCCGATCTGCCACATTGGATCAATAGTTGTTATCTCACCAAAGCCTTTGTTGATTTTTTTAGTAAATCTAGGATCAGTAGTTTTTAGCTCATCCCAGTATCTTTTGTGTTCTTCTGGTTTACCCAGTGGTTTCATTTTAGTCATTAGTTCCTCCTATCGAACTGAACTCTACATAGTCAGCAGGTTCTTCATTATTAATAATATGTTGCCAAAACATTTCCTCTGCTTTGATTAGTTTCTTTTGAAACTTCTTGTCAGCTTGTACATGAAATGACTTCCATTTATTATTACCAAAGATAATAGATAACCATGCTTGTGGTAAATTAGATACAATCATATAGTGCTGTATCTGTGCATAGTATTTCTCTAATATAGTATCATCTTTAGTAAATGCGTGTACGTGCTTTGCTTCAAAGACACCTATTGTTTTAAGATCTTGGTTTAACACAAAGCCATCTAGATTAGCCATCATCCACTTACTTCCATTCTTATCTACTGGATTGTGTACGAGTGTCCAATCACATTCTTTAACTGGCATATCTGTTTGTGCAGCAAACCAATCTCTATTAAAATCTTCGGTATATATACCTAACTGTACTGGTAGTACAAAAGATAGATCTTCACTTTCTTTTAGACCTTTCTTTTCTAGGTATAGATCTTTCCAAGCACCAGCTACTATCTTAGTAGCATCACTTCCTCCGATCCCTTGATTTCTGTCTATAACTTTCTTTTGTTTGTTTATATTCATTTGTCCTCCTCGTTATTATTTCGTCAAATCTTTTCTTATCAGACCATAGTTCCTTTGCCATAGCTCTGGCTGTTGGATGTACATATGGTTTAGTAAGCTCTATACGTAATGCCTGAGCAGTTTCTTTATCATGCTTGAGATAACAAAAGTAACAAACCTTATCAATCCACCACTGCTTACGTTGCATTGGATCGGACATATTGTAATTTTTTTTCGGTTTATTACGTGGTTTACTATCACTTGCAAATTTTCTTACTAAAAGCTTAACGTCTATCGTAGTCATCTATTGCTCGTTGTAAATACCACATAGCTTTTTGTAGATCTACAACTCCTCCCTTATGTTTGTGCCTTATAATATATTTCACAACATTACCCAGAGGATACGATAGTTTTTTATCCATTATGAAATCATATGTTTCAATTGTTCCTTGCTTGTAATGACTCGGATTTATCTGATCTGTCATATGGATTCCACCTCACATCTATTAGTCTATAAGACTTACCACTATACACTGATTTTTGTGGAGTTCCTATAGATAAATCAATATCTTTCAATCTTGATGGTGTAAGCATCATTACTTCACCTTTATGAACTGCCTGGATAGTGTAGTTCTTATCAATAGCTTGTTGGATTTCGTAATCTCTAAGAGAGATATACATACCCTTCCATAGTTTTTTAACTATTCTTGTTTTTGTTTTCATAATATCTCCTATTGTAACACTTGATACACAGAAAATTTTTTCCTGTTGTATCTGTTTGCATCATCATTTGCTTGGTATATTTCTTCAAACAAGACAAACATTTAACTAATTTATACATTTAGGTGAAGGGAGTACGAGGAGGAAAAGATGAAGAAGTGCACTCCCTTCTAATCTTAGGCAGCTTGGGAAAACCAAGCCATGTTAGACACTTTCCTTTCTCTATCATAACGAGTATTTACAGAATCGCTAGGATAATGTGTACTCCAGTGTGTAATTGCTTGATATGCACTGAATTTATTAGTTCCAAACTTCTGTGCATAGTTACCATTGTACTCATCAAGAATAAAATTCTTGTGGTTTTGATTGACATGACTCTTATCAGTACGTGTTGGCTGAAAGCATAATTTATCTACTTCAGCTTCTAATTGATAGTCATCTACTGGTACATCTAGCCATGCATTCATATAGTTATGTACAGTATGTAGTGCATCCATAGCTGAATACATACCAGGATACTCTAGTTTGATATCACCACTACCTTTGTGTGCATTAGTCAAACTAATATCCCATACTGAATTTTTAAGACCATTCAGACATAGGTATAAAAAGAAACCTAGATCAAATCTAAATGAACGCATACCGTTGTAGCTGTTCCATACTACAGCCTCTAGACCAATGGATGTATCTTTGAATGGTATTTGATACTCTGGTAAAGAGAATCTAGTAGCCATCACAGCACCATTGTTAGACCACTTGTGTTGCTCAGTCATACCATTGGTATCAAAGTTTTCATGTAGAAAATCAAGTGCTTCGATATGTGCTTTGTCATGTGAAATGACTCGGTATGTGTTCTTGTGAACTGCAATCAGTTCGTTGTTCTCGTCTTTAACCAACTGCTTGTAGCCATCTAGCTTCGTACCATGTTGGTTGTATACAGGTTCTTCTCGAACCTCAAATAGTAGTTCTTGTGGTAACATATTGTTCCTCCTTTGTTACATTCGCCAAGGGCGAGGGATTAGTGTTATTACCCTCATGCTTTCAGCTACAGATATACATTCATCATTTGCCTACTTACAACCACCTTCGAGTACCTCAGGCATTTGCCCATACTTCATCTCCAGTGTACCTTACGCCTCTGTATAGACGTTATTCAGTCAGCCGATACTGATAGCTATTCAGTATCACGAAACTTTATTTGGGCTGTGGTTGAGCACGTACTCAGATCTAACTTCCGATTTTAACCACGAATTAAGTATATGTGCCTAGGTTTACTCGTATACACCCAAAACTTCGAGAGCCGACACCATGCTCTTCATAGGTGTTTTAGTGGTGATCAAGTCCACGAGCACTAGCTCTCTCGCTTAGCGAAACTTATAACTCTGCTCTAAATGAACAGAACTTATTTGATTTAACACGATCTAGTATCTTTTTACCTAGTTCATATCGTGCATACCATTCCATATAATGATGGTATTTAGTTTTCTTATGAATATCAATTGATCCACTTAGTTTAGGTACAGGTACATCCAATACCTTACATACTTCTTCTCTTGTATAACCTTCTACACCTTCAAAGAAATTATCTAATAATTTTTTCTTATCACCAAGTTCCTTTAGACAAGTATCTAGACCATTCTGTATGTTTTTTAAGTCCTTCTCATCAAAATAATATTCAAGCCATTCTGGTTGATATCCTTGTTGTCCAAAAAAATCTGCATCATCACTGGACTGTATACCGAACCAGAACTTACCTTCTATATCACCTTCGTAATATCTACCCATTTCTAATAGCCTCCTTTAGTTTTACTGCTGCTTCATTCAAATACTTAATCGTATGAGTTGTTTGAATTAGCTCTGCTTCTACATTATCTATAGTAGAACAGAGTTGTGTTATCATTTCATTATGTACTAACACAACCTCATCAAACTTATGTCTAGATACAACATCAGTAGGAGCTATATCATCATACATTTTTTGTACTGACTCAATCCATCTGAGTTGTAATACTTTCATTGACTCACTCATTATCTTCCTCCTTCATATCCACTGGCTCTAGCCATTCACCATGTCCTTCACATTCTTCACATGGATCACATTCATCAGGAGCATCACCCCATGGTATCACACCTAGTCCATTACATCTGAAGCAAGGTACTGATACACTAAATTCAACG
>CEON01100619.1_pt1 | contig 19742 bp, 3 predicted proteins | sample 530291 | NCBI WGS metagenome assembly CEON01 (sample SAMEA2619888, study PRJEB7988) | marine metagenome | biome: marine biome (ENVO:00000447); feature: surface water layer (ENVO:00002042); material: "saline water (ENVO:00002010), including plankton (ENVO:xxxxxxxx)" | depth 5 m
AACTCCTGATTATGTCTATCATTTGACCCAGCAGTTTCCTGATTCATGGAAATAAATTGTATTCTATTTTTTACTAAAGGTTCTAAATCATATAATGAACTATAAGGACCAAATTGTTTTTCACTTATCCAAGAGTTTCTTGCGGTGTGAGTTAAGAATGTTCTATAAGCCAAAGGATAGTTCCCGCCAGTTCCTTCTAGATTAGAAAGCAAGCTTATGTGTTCTATCGGGGAGCCATACTGCCCCGAGGGTGAAGCATTAAGAGCAATTTCAGCTGGAAGTTGTAGAAAATTAAAGTCATTATTATCAGCGAACATTGAAGAAATAGTATCAGACAAAGCATGACCAGAGCCAGTGACGTTTACTGTGCCTTGTCCTCCAAAAAACTCAACATTTCCATTATACTCAACATCTACGTCTGTATTTTTGATGCGTAATATTTTAGACGTACCGTATCCATCTGGGAAGGAGGCTCCGAAAAAGAATGGCATATCTGAAACCTTGTTAGTTCCAAAAGCATCTGAGCCAGCTGGACTAAGTATATTAGTTCTTCCTAACAATGTACCTTCACTATTATTACCCCCCATATTAGGAGCAACTTGATCAAATTGACTAGATTGTACATATCTTTTAGAAGGTAGAAAATTTAAATTTTTTGTATCATCAGTAAAGTCAAGAGCTGCCAAATCTGCTGGAGTTATCTGTGATATTAAGTTTTCAGGATTGGCATTCATTCTAGCTAACAATCCATAATCATTCATACCATCTTGTTTAGCCGCATTGTTAACATTGTACTGAACATAGTATTGAGGTCTCATTAAATTAGTGCCATAATCTTCTCCGATCATCTGGTATGTTTGAGTATCGCCAGTGCTATAAAATCTATCGTCTCTAAAGAAAGCATCAGAATTTGCCAACATCCTTGAGAAAGACCATTTGCCAGATTTAATGCCCACAGGAGCTAGAGTTTGAACCCCAAGGTCATGAACTATCCACTCATTGTCGATCAAAGTGCATAATACAACTTCTCCCTTTTTCCAAGACTTGGCAGACCTATTTACTACCCTAATCTTTTCTTTTTTGTTAGTAACTTTATCAATTATATTAGGACCAAATGTGTTAGGATTCCCAGCATGTACAGACAGTGGCATTGCGACACCTGTGGTAAACTGAGCCATAAACACTGTGGAATCAGGATCGTAAAGATCATCGGGCCTAGACGCATCTACTTGAGCCATATCAATTTCTTGAATTTCAGCCCTATCTAGTTCAGACAAAAGCCTTACCATAATTGTCTGACTACCAGATTCAAAGCATCCTAAATTTCTGTTATACGATAGCCTCATCTTGGTTGCGACTTTACAACTAGGATCTTGTTCTTCAAATATTTTATCCTCTATAGGTACAAAAACTCCAAGACCATTTGGTTTAGATTGAACATCGTCAGTGAACTTATGATGATATCTACCTCCAGACGGTCTTCGTGGGGCAGCTGACATCGTTAGCTCATCAGTGTTAGCCAGCTTTCTTTGGTTACTGTTATTTGACCTGCTCCTAAAATATAAATTAAATTTGGGATTTTCATCAACCACCTTCTGTAAAGATGGATCATTTACATTGCCGAATGGATAGTAATGTATACAACCGTCTAGGCTTGCTTGTATTCTCTTCACTATGTCACTTTTGGGAAGTCTTTGATCTAGTTCTTGGCTTTCGTGGTCTCTAATCAATTGCGCTAAGTCTGGTATGACAAGTGTAGTTTCCATATACTTAGACTGAGAAGAATTGTATTCCCATATTTTATACTCTTTAGCTCTAGGATCAAAGCCACTAATTAAGTCAAATGCGTTCTGAAGATTTATAAGAGCCTTTCTTCTATTAGCTTTATTTTCTACTGGTATATTGCAATCCCCACTTAGACAATTCGACATTTCTATAGCTGAACCAAGATCGGCTAGTGACTCATCAACATTTCCAGCGCCATCGTTCGGAGCAAGACCAAAATAACTCTCTATAGCATCTATAGTAAATGAACCAGCGCCTAAATAAGCAAAAACTTCACTAGACGTTGTAAAAACGTGAAACGCCTCTTCACTGTATTTTAATATTCCCTTAAACATATTAGTCCTCGTAGAAAGTTAAATCTTCTGTGTCCGTACCATCTATATCTGGATATAGCTTTTCATCCCTAGAGCGAACATATACTTCTGGAGCAGAAGGCATGTTTGGATGATCTGGCTCTAAACTAAGCGGCCCAAATATGTCACCAAGTGAACCTCCAGCGGTGTTATAAAAAGAACGGGCAGCTTCTAATTGTGTATTAAATGCAGACGACGCTTGCGTTGCTGAATCAGCTTTTTGCACACTAATATCTACAGATTTTTTAGTCATAGTCTGCGGATCATTTTTAGAAATGTCCTTACCAGTTAAATACTGCTGCCTGACAGTGGCGTTTAGGTTAGCGTCTGGTTGACCTGTTGCATTTTGCACAGACTGTAGTAAAGTTTCCAACCTCTTCATATCGTTAGAAATAGTTTGATATATATTGTTATACCTAGCACTTTTCTGATTCTTGCCCATACTTTTCCTGATCAAAGAATTTTTTACATCCAGAGACTTCTGCTTCTCTCTAGAAACTTGACTAAGATTTTGCTCATTATGCTTATGCAGCTTACCAAAATTAGCTGTGTATAAATCTAACTTCAAAGTAGTTGTTATACCGGCGGTCGATACATTAACTGATATGTCTGTAACAAGTGGGCCTTGGTCCTTTAGCTCTCTAGCTAATGTAACACTTCGAGGAGTATCCGCATATATTATACCGCCACGCTCAGAAAGTAATAATAAGTTATTAGCAAATCTAGCTTGTAATTTGCCAGCCTCATTCATAGTAGTATAACCAGAATAATTCCAAGGAGATAAATTTTCTTCTTTTATAAATTCTACAGCTCCTCCCAAGTCAGTGTATCTAGGGGTAATAGGTTTACCAGCCTTTTTCTCAGCCTCAGTTCTATCATCGAGCCTAGAAGATATCCAAGGTCCATAAACCCTTTGTTTAGACATTAAAGGCAAAGCGACTAAATCCGGGTACACTGGCGATGGTACAGCAAAATTAATTTGATTAGGAAACGCATAAGATATATTAACAGCTGATTTAAGTATATTTTTAACTTTATCTGCATTATTTGCTGGTACGAAACCATTACATGTGCCACTTGGTCCAGCCACAGGCGATGCTGGAGCTACAGCATGTGCTAAATTAAAATAAGGAAAATCTTTTACAACATCCATAGTAAGAAGATGTTTTACCTTCTCAGTATTATAAAGCTGAAAAGGGCCATCTCTAAATCTAGAATCTTTCAATGGCCTTATTGCTACAGGTAGTGTTATTAGAGCGTAAGCATGTTTAAGATCTTTTTCTCCGATATCTGTATCTATTTTATTAATTGTTTTTTGCTTAGTAATCGCTTTGCTAGCCACTGTATACTCTGCTATAGTAGCGGAAGATGAGCCGCTAGGCGTTGGCACAAAGACGTTGCCGCCCAAAGGAAAAATTGTCTGCCCTTCACCAGTTTTAGCATTAACTTGATTAGAAGGTAAAGTTATTACTGGGATACCGCTAACATCATCGCCCCACACTTCAACTTTCCTGCCACTGCATACTGGAGAATAATAAAAAGATTCTTCTACATTACATTTCACAAAAGCTACAGTCTCGTCTTTTGCGGCTTGTGGGTTTAAAGTAAAATAATAAGGGTCACTTGATTTATCTTCTAGATTATCCAACGTGAACGAAAGGTCTGGTATATTACCTTGAGGCGTAATAGATTCTTGTATAAAATCCCCTCTTCCAATCCCCTCAAAACTTAGATATTCGCTGTGGTCAAAACGCACATAAGCTGATATTCTATTATTCTGATTAATAAAATTGCTGATATCAATAGGAGCTAACTGGTTTTCTACCGCTGGATAAGCGGTATTATTTTTATTAGAAAGTTTAATCATCTCATCCAGAGGTATCATGTCTCCATATAATTGCTTAGGGAAATAGCCACCCTCTGTTTCTGGTTCATAATTGAATGCAAACTCATCAGCCAGTGGGTTGTAATGTGTGCTAAGACCTCCATCAAAATCTGAGGCATCAACCGTAGAAGACTGTATACCGGGAATTTCTTCTCTGGTGAAACAAGTGACGAAATTAAAATCTGGCTTCGTCAGGCTAGATGTGCCAGTATTTTTGTACTTATCTTTAAACTCTTGGGTGTGTTCTTCTACAATTGATTGATTTCTTGGCAGTGGCCTAAACCCATAAGGACCAGCCGTAATATCTGGATTGTTACTGTCTTGTGATAAATTGCCATCTCTTTCTACATCATTAGCCCAGTTTAAATTAGCCTTCTGTGGAATTTTAACTAAAAACTTTTTACCTAAACACTCGCTAGCAATATTCCTTAAAAATGTGTACACTCTCTTTGAATTATCATTGCCCTTTTTGGCATATTTTGAAATAGAACTACTTGTCTTTTGGACAGCACTAGTAATTCTATCTTCAACTAACTTTATGCTTGGGTTAACAACCTGAGAACGCAAAGCATCCATAATATCATTTACAGCCTGACGTTGCCCCTGTAAGCCAATAGATGCCAATTTGCTTTTAATCCCATCCCAAGTTGTATTTAATAGTATATTGAAATCTTCTGAGCTTAAAGATTTTTTAGCTTCTAACAAGTTAGGCAACAGCTGTGTCGTCCAATTGTATTGTAAAGTCACTAATCCTGCTTCTGGTATGCCTATATTAGTTGCTCTTTTATAATACAGAGGCCACCCAAGTGGAGGATTGCAACTACCTTTGTCTGCATCAAAGTCTCCAGAATAATTGTCGAATACGGATCTAGGAACAGTTACGGCATATTTTGCTTTATTATTATGCACATTTGCCAAAGCTCCTTGAGGAGCAGGGCCACTTATAGCGCCCGGAGTAGCATCGTCAACTTGCTCCAAGTATACATCATTATATTGTAATAAGAATTCTTTCCATTTATCAAAAGAGACCAAGCACGATCTAAGCTCCATTTCAGTGGCTACATAGTATTCACCAACGCCATCTGCAAAGAGGCTAGAAGAATCTAACAATATCTGCTGATAAGCACCAAAACCTCTAGGTAATGCAACAAAATTATTCCCCAGAGTTCCATAGTAAGGAACTATTTGTTGATCTAGAGATGTTTCAAGTAACCATTGTCTACCAAGATCTGGTTGCGCCCCTCCACCTTTTGCTTTTATTAACTGGTCTGTATCCCTGTCTAAAGACCCTGTGAAAAAATGCATATCTACAACCTGTCCACCAGCGATTATCTTTTCAGTAGTTATATTAGATAATTCATATCCTACATCTTGAGATTTTATATCTACTCTTTCAGAAGATAAGTCTTGAAGATACTCATTTATAGCGCCAATTTTAGGTTGAACAGATCTGTCAATGACATCAACTTTTATTATACCAACAACTAAATCCTCTGCATCAGATACACCTTGATTCTTAGCATATAAACCCTTAACTTTTTCGTGATTTATGACGGGTAGTAGTGTAACAGAAAGATCTGTATTTGTTACATCGCAGATTTCAAGACATAAATCTAGCAAGCTAATGGTATCAAAGTCTAAATAATAAAAGTCTGGAAGAGGTGGCAATGCGGATAAATCTACCACGTACTTTAAACCCCTGAAGTTAATTTTATCGCCAAATGATTTCTCTTTATACTCATCTGGCAACTCTGCGTTGTAACTTAATAAGGCATCTAAACCTTGAGCTACTCTATAATATGGTATACCTTGGTCTACCCTTCTAGAAAAGCCAGTTCCGGTAATAGGAAAGTTTTCTTGTCCATCAAAAGTATGAGTGTCTGATCCGGTGTAAGTAATTAAGCCGTTGGGATCTACATTCCTAGTTAATATATCTTGGGAGTCTTTGTCTATTTTGTCTTCATCAGGCTCATACTCTAAGAAGCCATATATATTAAATATGTTATCAACTTCGTTTATAGTCCCAGTATAATTATTTAATATTAACTGTACGCTATTCAAAATTTCTCTTGGGTCTACTACCCTTACGGAGTAAGAAGCATTAGCAGAGGTTGACTGATTTTTGGTATAAGATTGTAGTATACCACCAAAAGTGAGGTGCTGACATCCAATGTCATCATTATCAACATCTAATGTTACTACAGTACGAGAGGCAACATCATAGTATTGGTTTTCTCCAAGCGAGGATATGTTTTGTCCTGCTGGAATTGCTTGACCGGATTCAAAAGGCAAGCCATCGCATTGTTCTAGAGGATCTGCGGGAGGATCTGAAAGTGGTACAAATCCTTCTCCAATTGTATACCTTCTGTTTATGCCTAGCCTCCTAAGTCTATCGTCAGTAGATTCCGTAGTGGAAGGAGATGTAGCACGGGGCATTGTCCCACTCCACGAAAAGGTGTCAAAAACATGCTTGTAAGCCTGCTCTATAGTTACGTGATGCTGACCAAACTTAAAGAAAACTGGCGCTCCAACAAACGGTGCTGCAAATTTGTCGTGTAATCCATTATGATATATATCATCACCAGCTCCAGAGGGTTGGGTATCTGACTTATTGAATTCATCTTCTACTAATTCAACCGACAATGACGAACTTTGATCGCCAAACGCAGCATTCATAGTAAAGCTTCTGATGCTAGCTCCCAAAAATGTTTGCTGCGCATAACCTCTATCATCTTTAGTCCAGCCGCCAGTAGAAAGACTCTCTGGTATAGCAAAATCTTTAGGCCAATTACCAGCATTGCCTCTATTTGGTTGTACGCTTATGTCTAGTTGATCATCTGACATTTTTATTCCTATGGATTGGTATTAACAATGATTGGCCCACCAGCACCGCCGTAAACTGTAACTGTACCCGCCCCTCCCTGCTCAAACGGATTTGTTATATTATCGTCGTCTTCTGCTGTTGCTGGAGTGTTTCTTTTGCCAAATATAGTATTTCTTGAAGGATCATTTTCAAAAATATAAGAATCAGAATATGGGTCTATGTACTCAGCAGCAGCTTTTAAATTTGTTGAATAATCTATCTTTTTATCATCTTCATAATGCATATAGCACCCAAATGGGCTAATTTGATTTAAACCTACAGAGTTTGCATTATCTCTAGTTTTTTTAGCGTTAGATAATGTAGGATCTAGCTCTAGTCCAGATGCAACAAAAATAGATTGTTTACGTTCATCTTCGCCTTCCTCAAGCGGAGTCCCACTACTTATAATAGCTTCCTTAAACAATAAAGAACTAGGTGGAGGTGATGGTATATTAGAATATTTAGGAGGATTAGTAGAACTATCTGTAAAAGCCTGAAAATGCGCCTCGCCAGAAGAGTATAATACGCCGCTTTTAAAGGGTTCTACAACAAACCCAGACTCTATAACTGGATGATGGTAAAATTTTTCACTCTCTTTTGGGTCTAATCTAGGAGTGCGTACTATCCTCTCGATCAAATGCTTATTGTTTTGATCCTCAGACTCATCAGGTCCATCTATTCTTTTATAAATAGCCATAGTATTTTACCTTATTGTGGACCCGTAAAAGCTTCAACAGGGATAGGCCAAAGATTACTAAGGATTCCAGTTGAATTATTATTATCCTCTCCCGGTAAAGGAGAAGTGTCAGAGTTAGCAATCGCAGTGCCTTCCGTATCTGGGGCTAATTCATAAACCCAAGACAGGCTCAAAGAATACCTTCCCTCTCTAGGACTCCAGCTTTCTTGCGGAGGATTAAGAAAGCACTTCCTAATCAAAGGCTCTGTCAAGGGACTTAGCTCCTGAACGAGCTTGTTTATCTGCGTCCTAATAGGTTCATTGATAGTTGGTTTAGATAATAATAACTCACTTCTAGTACCATTAGTTCTATAGTCTATATCTGTGTAATCAAACAAAAGCTCGATGGTTATATCTCTCTTATATTCTGTACGACCACCTATGTATTGTAGAATTGGCCCAGTGGGTCTACCAATCACAGGTATTAAGGCATATAAATCTCCGGGGTATGTATCGTTTACGCTAATGCTTTCAGAAACAGCTTCAGAAATAATATTTCTAGGTCTATTGTCAAATGTCAAAGAGTAAGTCAACTCACCAGTAAACTTATTTTGAGCTATACTGATGTCTAGAGGCTGTGGGTTAAGTGTAGGCTCCACTACAGATTGCGCCCTTTTGTACACAAAAGAGTTTATGCCAAACCTACCTCTATTAGTAACTTTATAATATTTCTGTTGCGCATTTTGAAAAGCTGTAGCAATAGGATTGCCATTATTTTCTACTACCTCGTTTCCACCATAAGCCTCGCTTTTAGCAGATAAAGAAGAGAGTCCTTGTATAGTACCATTTATATTAACGGACACAAAAGGAGAACCAGTATCACTATTAATAGACATACTGTAAGACTCAGTGGCAGCAACTCCTTTTGATAATAACCAAGTATCTGTGATCGTAACCGAACCAGAAGTTTTGTCAATACTTTCTGTTCTTACGTGATTATATCCACCATAGTCTTCAGATATATTTAAACTGCCTACGGCAAAAAAGTTAGTCAGCGCTCTGTCTGGATAATTTTCTGGACTATCGCCAGTTTCTCCTATTATACTTTTGATTAGAAATTCTTTAGCCTCTTTCCAAGCTGGGAACTTCTTAGTCTGACCTCCAGAAGTTTCAAAATATGTGCGCCCTTGTGCAGTCATATTCCTAGTAATTATATAACTTCTACTAGACTCAATCTTATTTGGGTCAGAATCAGAAGTAACACCTTGATCTTCATTAACTTCAAACGACCACTGATCTGTGAAATTTTCAACCAAACCTCCGTACTCAGCTCTTTGCTGTGCAGCAGAAAGAATTTGTCTGTTACTAAAACTAGTGTTATCAGATTGATCTGCTTCTGTCGATCCTCCCATTGTGTCGGATTCAAAAAATATGCCAGCATCATCTTCTAAATTAGTAACTGTAAATACAGCGGTGTATCTACATGTATTGATGTAAATACCCTCTTCAAAGTCTAAGGACTGAAGCTTGCCATAAAACACAGTGTCTGGAGTAGCGCCATCTTCAGCATCTGTTATAGAAAACTTTATGCCATCTGTACTAAATATATCTCTTAGAGCAGCCTGCTTCTCGAAAATAGTGTGAGCAGAATCTTTATCTACTATATCTTCTTTTTCATCGGCTGTTTCAAACGTGAGAGGAGTATTGCCAATAGAAGTTGGACTACCACGATTGTCTATGAGAGTACCCACAAAAGTCACTGTGTATTCACTGCCGAAAGTGCCTATCTCATTACGCAAAGCATTGTGCTGCATAGAAATAAGAGGTACTGGCCTGATATAAATAGGGGATGCTTCATTTGGAAGTTGTATTTGTAACATTTTTCACTCCGTTACGTTATTCGTAACCTATGGTTCTAAGATTTAATTGTTCTGTTGGTATACCAATTCCGCTAGCAAACAACTTCAAACCACTCTCAAAAATAGTATTATCATTATTAAAGGTGGTTAGCTCTACACTATTATACACATCGGTTGCTAGTGGGGGGTTGATCATTAGGTTCAAGACTCCTGAAGCTTCATCGGGGCGACCTTCTACACTAAGCCTCATAGCGTTAGTGTATCCAGTGCCAGATAGCACTCTTCCATGCACTGACTCAACGTATGGTCTATGTTGTATGAAACCATAAACAGATGGATCAGAGCCGGATATTTCTAAGAATATTTCACCCTGCTTATTAGTTCTAATTATAGATTCTATTTCGTAAAGTTTATTATCATCATTACCGTTTATTATAGTCATCTTTATTTCTGGATCGTCTATAGTAGTTCCACTAGGATGAGCAAATAATCTAGCGTACATGTCTGTTTGTTCTGAGTGGACTGCTGGAGGTTGCCTTCTTAGCATTAAATCATAAGTATAGGCAGCACCCTTATTTTCATCAAAAGTGATTGTATTGCCAAATGGATGGTTTTTACTACCAACGCCTATTACATAATCAGAATCAGACCTATCCCTTCGTTCTACTGAAACAGCTGCCCCAAAGTTAGAATTTTCTGCACCGTAAGTTATTGTTTGGTCTGCATCGTTCTCAAAGTATTGAGCCTGAGAATTAACGCCTTGGGCAACAATTTTTTCTAGCTGTGTCCATTCGTATGTAGATGTTTCATAATTATAGTCTTCTGAATAAACATATACTGCGCCATTATTAAGAACCACTACACCTGAATCTGGGTACTGAGACCTAACGCCAGAGCTGCCAAGGTCATGAACAGTTCTTCTAGGTATCACAAATGAATTGCCAAATTCCTTGTTCATGAAATTACCAGACGTAGTTGTAGCGAATACCTCAAAGTCATGCCCCGGAGCGCCGATAGCTACAATACCATCGTCACTAGAAATTGAGAATCCAAATTTATCAGTTACTTGTGAATACTTCTGTATATAAACATCAGAATAAGGAACAGTAGTACCAAATCTACTTGAACCTACAGCTTGTATTCCAGAAGCATAGTCTTGACCTACATTAATGCTTTGAGGACGGAACTTCCTGATATATTCCCAATCCGTTACTTGGTTTCTAATTTCTGACACACCCTTGCCAGTATTTTCGTACATATAAACAGCCCCAGCTCCACCGTTAGAGCTTAGTTCTACTCCTGATGGGAATTGACCGTTAGGTGTACTAGATATTTCATCCCACTTAACAATCTTGTCTTCTTGATCGTATACAGTAAACGGAGCGCCAATAAACAATTTATTTCCATTTAAAGCTACTGAATAGCCAAACAGATCGCCGGGGTAGCCTTCGTCATGTACTTCAAAGTCTAACCAATCATAATTAGTGTCTTTAAATAATTGATTATTATCTCCATAGGCTTTTCCATTTACTACACCGCTAAACATAGAAGATATACCTGCGCTAAGAGAAGACGCGAAAGCTGACCTGATAGCTCTCTTTGCTGCCTCTTCATCAAACTCAGTAGCGTCAAAGTCTTCGCATTCCCAGAAATACTTGCTATCAAATATATATTTAGGATCGTATCTATTTTCTTTACCAGTAAATGTAGACAGGTTTTGTATGCTAAGTGCGTTACCACTAGGGTTAAATCTAGATATTAACTTTGAACTTCCATCCACCACCCCAGAGACGCTATACCATTTATAAGGACTGCCTCTTTCTGGCGCTACAATTTTGTTTCTTATAGTGTATTGTATTCCACCATCACTGCTTGCATCTGGGAAATTTGTAGTAGGATAAAGAGAAGCTAAGAAGTTCTGTAGATTGGGTCGAATGCCGCTAGTCACAGGATCTACAGTATTGCTACCTTGTATCAAACTAGCATCGCTAATCACTGTGATTCTAGATCTTGCCACTCCAGCTGCAAAGCTAGATAGTAATTCAACTTCTTGAGTAACAACAACAGGTCCATCTACGGTAGTTATATTGTCTCCAGCTAAATACCTAGCTTCCCAAGAGCCTTGAGTTGGACCACCTCTGTCATTAAGAGGCACTGCAAAATCAGCAAGACATCCCTGATCGGGGCAGTATTGAGCATGTGGCCCTTGTAACTCTCTCAAAGGTGGAGTGTTTACGACAGTCTGAGCTGGAATAGCTGGAACAACTTCATCTCTATAATGATAAATTTCCTTTACGCCTATCTCTTGTATTATAGGAACAGGATAAGCTTTTATGTATGCTAATCTAGAAGTAAATGGAATAGCTTCCCCATTTGACAGTGTTTCTACTTTCATATCAATCATAGAAACATATACATCTGTTTCGCTAGACTGCGCCTTTATAGGATCAAGTTCAAATTCTCTAAAGCTACCAGTTGTAGAACCACCTATAAAGGATACTCCCTCGCCATCTAGGAAAGATACAGGATTTCTTTCTATATCGTAAGCATTAACAGAAAGCTTGGTCGCATCTGCTTCAGGGTCTGGGTTGTATCTGCTATTTGGTATGTAGATGGCAGCTTCCCCAACGCCTCTTTCATTTGGGGATTCAGAGTAAAATCCAGCCTTTATAATATATCCAGAAGCTTGATAATTTGGAGTCGGAAATCTAACCTTTATAAACCCTGAATTATTATAGTGCTGCTGAACATTTACATTACTATAATCAGCAACCCTTAAATTGCAATTTTCAAATCTATCATAATCCGTTGGTAAACCATAATAAATATACGTGGCTCCATTTAACTCTATTGGGATAAACAAAGTTTCTACTAAATCTTCTCTGGCAACAGTTCTATCTGGTAGTTTTGGTTCATCAGAAAGGCCAGCGACAATAGTGACTTCAGACAACTTACTGCTATTATTAATAAATGAGGCATAATGATTAGGGTTCATAGGTTTATCCAAAGTGTCTGTTCTACACAGTGGAGGCATATCTATGTTAAAGTTATCTTTGAAGAACTCAGCGTATCTACCAGCTCCCGGTAAGTATAGAGGCTTCATTCCTAAGCCCAAGCCTTCACATAAAGATCTAGTAGCATCAGCCACTATTTGAGATGGAGTAAACAATTCGTCTAACTCAAAATCGTTATAATCTGCTATATCCTCATCGTGTGCGTATGTGATTATAAGTTTCTTATTATCTTTCTGTAGCCATTCATTTATCTTTTCTAAGTCTTGAGTAGATGGAGAAAACTTAGTGTTTGCAATCCAACAAACATCATAATCTCCAAAGTTGCCCGCCCTGCCATTCAGCAACTCATCGACAGTAACATTCTGATCTAAATGTCTAATATGATCAAAATTACGATTATTAACAAGCAAACCAGATGTTCCGTCCCTGCCCATTAAGTAAGTATCACGATATCCATCAGCAAAAGATTCTCTCTTAGTCCAGCCGCCAAGTTGTGCTACATTAATAGTTTCAAGAGACAGGCCAGATATAGTATCGCTATCAAATTCTTGACCAGATTTAGTTAGTATATTTCTGTAGAAAAGAATTGCATTATCATTATCAGATTCCAGCAATATCTTTTTACTTTGAGATGTGACATTGGCTAACAATATAACATGAGAGTTTTCAGTGCCTGCAACTCTTTCTTCAGCAGCTAAGTATGCAAAGTCTTCTGCTTTAGTTCTGGTTACATTAGTAGTTTCAGTTCCGACATTTCTACTCTGCGCGATATAAGCTTTATCTAAATCTCTTGGTTTAAAGAACGCACCTTCTGGGTGGGCATTATTACCCTCATTCAAATTAAACGAAATAAAGTTACCACTATTCTCGATACCGTCGTTCATAGTGCCGCTAGGAACAGCTTCTATATTAAACGCCGTGTATTCCTTAACTTGACCTTTATCGAATTTTGTAGTAACCTTTGTAGGATCTGGCACAGTCTCGATTCGATCTAATACTTGCACAGTTCTTTCTGGCACAGCTGGAATTGTATAACTTCTGTCAGCAGGTTGTTCCGCTATAGCGAGTAATGGAACTGGAGCTTTCTCTGTGTTAGTTGCTTGCCAATCACATTCTTTTGGCCTATCGCAACCAATGCCTTTATTGCAAAGAGGTTCTGTAAGCCCCGGTGCTGCGCCATAAGCTACAGGTATATTTCTGGGAACCAAAATCTGATTACCCTGCTTATCCTCGCACCAAGCAAGCCACTCTGTTCTTAGATCACCCCTATGCTGTATTGGTTGAGAGCAGCCAATATTCGCAGTATCATATGTATACTTAAGTATATTAGATAATTGATTTGAATTTAGTATAGTAGCTGCTTGTTCTAAATCTTCAGCATGTTGCCCTCTATCACAACTGTGGTGGTAAAATTCTATCGTTTCATCCCATAGCCTAATATCAGCAACACCCGATGCGAATAATTTTGGATAATTACCAATTGGCTTAATGCTATGCTGTGGCCTAGTGGCTGGAACAACGTTGAAAGTAGCGCCCTCGCCAACGTGGATATAAGGATCAACAGTCGAATAAGATTTTGTTTTTGCTGGCAATATTCTTGCTCTAGATCCTAACTTGCTTAGTATCAAATTAGATAGCTCGTTACTGTTACGATAAGCGCCATTAGACTCATATATTGGATCATCTCCAACTATGACCAAATTTCTATCTCCATATGATATCCATTCTATTAGATTTTCTAGAACTTCATCACTCAGTGAATCAATCTGAGGAGTAATAATAAACAACATGGCAGCTTCTTGAGGTATCTCTGGATCATCAAATGCAGTCTTCTCGAAAGTGACACCATCAAGGCTAGAATAAACGCCAGAGACTACATTGAATTCTGGCTTTCTAGTTCCAGCTGCTACAGATGTTGGGTCATTAATAAATTCATGCATATTGCCAAATATACCATATTCAACAACTTTATTATGCGGATAATATCTTCTACCATTGAATACCTGAACGGCTCCAGCATTGGTGTATGAAGACCAAGTTCCTTCATGTGTTGTAGATATAGCGCCAACTGTTTGAAGGTCCGCTTCCTCACTAAACGGACTCTGATAACCGCCAGTGCTTGCATCTCCCATAGCGTTTTTATGTTCGTCGCAAACTCTTCTATTTATGGACCATAAGTTCAAGTTATCAGAAATAGCCATACTATCTGTAGGACATCCAACGGCTAGAATTGTCCCATCATCATTAACATCCACAGAATAACCAACTCTAGGCATAGGAATAAATGGAGAAATAGTATCCCCTCTACTACCAGTAAAGTTATAAGAGTTGTGGTATTGGAAAGATTGTTGATATCTAGTTCTGACAGAAGGAAGATTGGTGCTTATGAATGATCTAAGATCATATCTTCCGCTAGGAGTCAAAGTTTCGTAAAGAGTTCTAAGAGCGCCAAAATCATTCATGCCAGAAGATTTTTTCGCAAGATAGAAATCATACATGTCATTATAGACAGTGTTAGGGAATCCATTTCTTACATTATCATTTATCTCAGAAGACAACCATGTAATTATATTAGTGTAAAAATCCACAGGTTCGTCAAATGATCTAAGTCCATATACTCTAACTCCAATATCGTCATCATATGGAGAGCCTACAACTAAGGTTCCTAAGTCTTTACTGATTGCAATAGAGTGACCAAATCTATCGTTAGGAGCATTATCTCTAGTATTATTAAGTGTAAGATCATTGCCTATTTCTTGAGTAATAGACCAGATAGATGTGTCTTGATCGTAGAACAATCCAGATTTAGCAGTTTCATTTTCAAATACATAAACTCTACCACCGCTAGGTGGCAATTTATTAAATCTAAAATCAGACTCAGCATACAAAAGGCCGTATCCAGAAGTGAATATTTCCTTATTGCCAGAAACTACTACATCAGAAAGTATGTCATCTACGGCTTCAGTTGCGTAAGTCAACCAATCTTCGTTAGCTTGTCTAACATATGTAATTTCATTAAACACGCCAGAAGCTGCATCGCCCCTAAAGTCTACCACTCCACTGTTATAAGTATAACTTTTGTAGTAATCTGCAAAGTCGTCAATAGCTGGCTCGACTAAAGTTCTGCCACAACTAGCGCTATCATCTACGATTAAATCTATAATGCAAGGCAAACCGCTGTTTGGCAGACCAGCAGTTCTAGGGTAAACAGAGTCGAATGCAGAAATAATCTGTTGCTTAATTATATCAGACTCAGATTGCCCATCGTTCCTATACATCCTATTAATATCAAATCTATGTATATAAGGATACTTAGAATCTTCTTCAAACACTGTGAAGGTTTGGTCTGGATTGTTAGCGTTAGGTTCTAGTATAATTATATCTAATTCAATATTAAACGCTGGATTGGAATACAGTGTAAAATAATTATTTCTATTATCTATTTTTGACAATAAGAAATTATTTCTAATAGTCTGAGCTGTATGAGCAAACTCATCAGTGACAATCATAACACAAGCTTTTTTCTTGGTAGGCACTACTTGGTCGAAAGTTCTGTCAAACTTAGCTCTAGGTGCGCCAACCGCTACGACCTCCTTGGAAGTCACAGGGTCTTTACCAACGGCAACAGAGTATCCAAAGTTTCTGCCATAATTTCCTATGCCCCATTGTCTTACAGGAGCGTTAATGCCTTGAATGGTTTCCATCTTGACGCTATAATAATCTCTTTGGAAGCCAGATGGCAGTGTTAGAACCTCTTCTAGATTCCAACCAGACTTATCATCTTGACTTGTCCAATCAGTTCCACTTGGAGCGGCAAGTCTTCTATATAGGAATACAGCACCAGATTTATCTAAATGCTTAGAGCCTTCGTAAAGATCAAACTCTGGAGCGCCTATAGCCATTAAATCACCAGCTATAGAAACAGATTTTCCATACTTGGCGTTTAACCCATAAGGATCATTGGTAAACAATTTAATGCCACTGTAGTTTACTTCTGGATTAGAGCCGTATTCTACATTTTCTATACGTCTAGGTAATTCTACTGGGGTGGTACTACCACTATAGCCACGCATGGTAATTGTATAAGGATAGCTAGGCAGCAAGCCTGTATACTTTCTCACGCCAAAATATTGATTTTCATAATTTGCAGAAGTATTTGTATAGAGTCTAAACCCTCTTAGAATTCCACCGTCTACGCAATCGACCTCTGACCAATCTACACCATGAGTTATTACATCAGGATTGTAGCATGTGCCATTGTAACTGCAATCTCCATAGCAAGTTGTTACCACTCCTCTTATTTCATCGTCTGCTGGAAGGGATACAAACATATTATCAGTTACTAATATGTTAGTTCCTTTGTTTTCTCCATCCCAATGTATGATTTCTTGAGCAGATAAACTGCTATCGTAGAATGCATAATTAGTAGTAAACAACGCCATTGCGTCAACATTCGTAAAGACTTCTGGAGAAGCATCTAGCGTTAGATTCAAAGCTGGAGAATTTAAACCAAAGACATCTAGTTTATGAACCATCAAATTCAAAGATGACTCTGCTGTTATATCTGAAGTCTCTACGCTAGGACCGTCTGTAAGCAGATTAAGAGTTTCTTGTAAAGGATACTCTACAGTGAAATTACTATGCGATCTTAAAAGCAAGCTATCAGAAGTAGAAGGTGTGACCTGATTATTAAAGGCAAGCAATGGCATAGAATGTTCTAATTTTGGAAAGCCACTTGCGTATAAGAACAATTCTGGTTCTTCAGGAGCTGAACCAAATTGATCATTCTTGCTGCCAAATGTTATATGTCCACCAACATGTGAAAGTTGCAAAGAATTAAATTGATATTGATCGCCAGAACCAACCAGCAATAATCCAGATGGCAAATTATCTAACCCACTTGGAACTCTATCTCCAGTTGACAGTAAGAATCCAGAAGGTACAGTGACTGCAAATTCTTGATGACAACTTCCTATTGCAAGCGGCAGATCGTTTCTAGATACCAACTCGCCACTTACAGACATTATAAGTTTATCAACATATGTAGGCGCTGTCATTAGAGCGTCTTCCAGTACAATCTCAGCTGAGTATACTTTTATTTTGGATTCAAAAGCAGCTCCAGATGGATAAACTATATCATATTGTAGGAACATATCATTAATGTCATCTGCATAATATTTATGATCAAATTCTCTAACTATATGATCTCTATTAAAAACTGACCAAAGCTCAGATTCATCTAATAACGTATCACGATTAAATTTACTTGTAATCTTTTTGATACAACCGCTTGGTTCTAAGTAATGACTCTCTCTATTTATTAAGCCAAGGGCTGGATCAGTGTTACCGCGCTCAGGAACCAAAGACGGAGAATATAGACTAACAATAAATTTTGGACCCAGTTTACCATCGGGCCAAACTATGTTAGCATCAGATTCATAATTTAAAATAGTTTCTACAGCAATAGATTTCTCTGAGAACTTGTATCCTCTAGGAAGCTTTTTGGCTATACGTGGAGCAGCAGCATATAGTTTACCAGATTCAGCTATAGTCTGAGCATCTTCTATATTAAACCTTACAAAGTCATTCTCAATTTGCGTATGGTAAGCCAACCCGCTGGCATTAAGAGTTGATGGAAATGGCATGTTAGTCCTAGAAGAATATGGCAAACCATCGTGAACTAATCTGTGTTCAATATAATCATCATCGCTTCTTCTATTAAGCCTACTAAACTCATCATTGAAGTTACACTGTCTGAACTCGCCCAAGTTCCATTTATCACCAACAGAATTATCTATGTAAGAATACAACTTGTTATCTGGAGATTGATAATTATATTGCTTATACGAGTCAAATACTTGATCTGCACTACCAAGTCTCTTGTTGTGAACAGTGGCAACGCCGTTTGTAATAACAGTTTCTTGATAGGTTGTTTCGCCTGAAGGTATAGCTTTATCTGATATACCAAACTCTGTGACGAATATGCTAGCACCAATTCCAGAGCCAGAAGAGTACCCTATCGTAATAGGTTGGTCAGTTGTCACCTTTTGGAATGTAGCTTGCCCAGCTAATCTATTACCATTGGCAAGTTGCTCTATTGTTGTGCTATCATTATCTCGATACAGAGCCATAGTTTGACTATCGGCATCATAAGTTAATAGAACGGACATCGGATATTCCATTATAGTATTAGGAATAGTGTCTGATATTGTGACAAGATTTCCTAAATTATCCGTAGAATAAGCTCTTAAATAATAATTATGAAATACAAGAGCGAATTCTAAATCATTACCAGTATTGTACTTAGAGGCAAGAACCGCTGGCCCTGCTGATATATTGCGTGAGCTATTAATACCCTCAACCCCACTAGGTATGAAGTCTGGGCTAAACCTCATGAAGAATGACCAGCTATCTCCAGAGGGGCTTTCTATTGATATATGTTTGTCAACTCCAGAAACTCTTACAGCAGTGTCAAACTTATCAGTCATAGTGCCATAAGCAAAAGGATAGGCATCTCCATCTCTATTAAATGCAATGGTCCTATTGGGAAGAGGATCGCCATTATAACTGTTAACAGTTTGTGTAAATATAGAAGTTGAATTGAACCTCCAGCCTAATTGTTTATAAATATCATTAGCAGTAACACCTTGGAAGACACCAGAAATATTTCTTCCCAACGAATCTAATACAGAATCATCATTATACTTAGTGAAATCAAAGTACCCTAAAGGGAACGGATGGGAAGTAGACCCGTCTGAGAATGAGCTACTGAAAGAAAGTTCAAAAGGTCTGTAGAAATTATTACCAGTTACCCCTCTCCATCTCTTTGCGTGATTTTGAACAACGTTTTGATATATTATGCTGTGTTCTGGGTTTCTTAAAGTATTTTTAGCGTAACCTTCTGGAATAAGTACGTCACCCGAAGGATTAATCGCAACCGGAGGGATGTGGGTCATGTACAGACCGCCATGAGGATATTCTTCAATCTTTAGGCGACTATTAGAAGTATATATTTCTGCTAATGTAGGAGAGCCAAGGGTATGCATGTGTAGCGCGTTTTGAGGTGAGTAAGTAACCTCTAGTCTCATATCAGAGAACTCAGCACCGGATGGCACATTGTACATATCTAATATAATATTTTCAAAGTAAGGACTAGAGTTAAAGCTCTTTGAGCTTCCCAAGCCTTCTGGTACAAAGTCGTATATCTTAAGAGGCAAAGTATATTCTTTAAACAACGAGCCAGAAACTACTGGCGAAGGACCAAGTATATAATGATCGCCGCCAGAGTTAGGAACATTTGTCTCTAC
>CEON01101858.1_pt1 | contig 19665 bp, 13 predicted proteins | sample 530291 | NCBI WGS metagenome assembly CEON01 (sample SAMEA2619888, study PRJEB7988) | marine metagenome | biome: marine biome (ENVO:00000447); feature: surface water layer (ENVO:00002042); material: "saline water (ENVO:00002010), including plankton (ENVO:xxxxxxxx)" | depth 5 m
AAATCGCCAGCCTCAAAACCCAAAAAGGTACACTTTGTACCAGTGGTGTTATTTTGACCAGCTAGACGACCAACAGCAACATTTTTCCCGCCAGTAGTAGTTGAATAAAGTGCTCTTGAACCCAACCCAGTGTTTTCATCAGCTGTCGTTGAATACAAAGATTCCCAGCCGACTGCAACGCTATTGTCTGCAGTAGTTACTGAATATAGAGCCCTATAACCAATAGCAACGTTAGGGCCGCCAGTAGTTACATTAGTTGCCGCGTCAACTCCTAAAGCTGTGTTTTGACTGAGGTGAAACAGACCTGCTGATTCGCTGTCTAGGGCATTTGTGCCAAGACCAATGCTGTCGGTATCGTCGGCATTATTAGTTACGCCACCACCGCCACCGCCACTCCCAACTTCAACAACGGTCCCGCCATCAGTCTTAGTGAAAACACCACCATCGGTAGTGTTGATGGCAAGTTCGCCTACAACAAGGTCTGAGGCACCAGGATCAGTGGTGCCACGCTTTTGCTTGATCGTGTTTGCCATCAGAAGGTGCCACCGTCAATATCAAAACTGGAAGCGGTTCCATTCTCAAAGAATGTCACCAAGTCACTAAGAGCGACTTGCTTCATCGTTCCAGCGTCATTGACAACGACTCGGTCAGTTGCTGCCAGCGTGGTTGACGTTGCAGTGGTGGCACCGTCTAAAAGATTGAGCTCAGCCGTCGTGGCAGTAACGCCATCCAAAAGATTGAGTTCAGCTGTCGTAGAAGTGACGCCGTCAAGGATGTTGAGCTCAGCAGTAGTTACTGTGGCTCCATCAAGAATTCCAACCTCAGTTGCAGTCAGTGCTGCCAGAGCGGTTGGGGCTCCGTGCTGCATTCCAGCAAGTGTTGCCAGGTCTGCGTCATAAGCCTGAACATCAGTGCCAATAGCAAGACCAAGATTGGTGCGAGCTGCAGAGGCGTCAGTCGCTCCAGTGCCGCCATCTGAAACGGCAAGCGTTCCAGTAATTGAAGACGCTCCAAGATCAACCGCAATCTCAGTCGATTCAATTACAAGGCCACCATTAGCCTTGAGATCTGCACTTACGGTTGAACCAGAGACATCAATGCCGTCTCCAGCCGCAACACTTGCGCCGCCACTTGATGCGATCGTGATCGAGCCAGCAGCTTCAGTGATCGTTATATTGCTGCCGGCGGTCAGTGTTGAAAGCGTGTAATCAGTGCCATTGCCGATAAGCAATTGACCATTACTTGGAGCAGTGGTTACTCCGGTGCCACCGTAAGCACGACCAATCGCCGTACCGTTCCAAACACCAGTTGCAATCGTGCCAACACTGGTCAGGCTTGAAGTTACAACGGTAGATCCAAGGTAGCCTGCGCCAATAACAGCGTCGTCGCCAATAAAGTAGTTTTTAGTACTAGGGATCTGGAAGTGCTCAGAAGATCGCCATTCGCTAGCTGAATTGTTGTAAGTAATCGTCTTGTCGGTTGCTCCTTTCAGAGTGATGCCACCGCCATCAGCAGTACTGTCAGTTGGCGAATCGACAGAGCCAAGCTCGATATTCTTGTCATCCACCGTCACCGTGGTGGAATTGACCGTGGTCGTTGTCCCGCTAACAGTCAGGTTCCCTGTAACTGTCAGGTTATTGCTGAAAGTTGTATTGCCAGAGAGTGTCGCGCCACTAAGGTTGACTGTTCCCGTAAACGTTTTGTTCCCGGTAATCGTCTGTGCGCCAGTCAGGTTGACAAAAGCACCATCACCGCCAATAGCGACAACACTGGTTGCACTGCCGCCAACGCCGCCAGTGCCAAAGCCGTAATACAGAATGCCATTACCGGGATCCGACTCGTTATACGCGAGTTCTGCATTTTCAAGGCTGCTTGGAGCTCCAGTAGAGCCACCGGAAGCGCGACGCTTAATACGAAGAGTGTTGGCCATGACTAGAAGTTGCCTCCGTCGGTAAGCGTGGTGACCGTTTGATCGTTGTCAGCCCTAAACTGACCTGTGGCGGCGTCGTAATAGACGATGCTTTTGTCCACTTTAGCGGAATCATCTATGTTGAAATAGGGCACCGGGAAAGTGGCCTTTACAACTGTCGTGACTGGAGTTTGAACGACGGTCGAAGAGCCATCCTCTGTGACCGTGACAGTGTTTTTAGTCGTTGTGACATTGACTGTGGTCATGGCGCCGTGTATCCCTGGCTGACAGTAATAACTCCCTCCAGGTAATACTCTCTGCTGCCGCCTGCGTTCTCGAGCATTACGTCGTAATTCAGCTTGTCCGGAAAGCCAGCAGTTTGAGTGTCTGTCAAGCTGATCGTGATTTCACCGTTCGTTCGATTCGTGTAAGCAATACCAAAGTCTGCATATTTAGTAGTGCGCCCTCCATTCCAAGCCTGGGCGTATGCGGTATAGCCAGTCAAATCAATGACGGCATCGTTGCCGTCCTTAAATTGCAGCAAAAGGCTGTAATCAGCCCGACGCTGGAGCGTAATGTTGTACGTGCCAGGCTGAACGGCCATAAGTGCACCCCAATAGCGTCACTTTAGCGGATCTTCTTTAGTGAAAACAACGGCCTACTCTGCGGCCATGGACAGCAAGGCCCACCCCATTACGAGCAAAACGCCAGTTGCGACTCCAATCAAAAAAGTCATCAATCAGGCTTAGTAGGCCATTCCATCGTATGAGGAAAGCCCTCTGCTGAACTGATGTCTCTTAAGGCTTGACGATAAGCCTTCCACTCTTTCTTCTTTTCAGTGGTCAAAGGGCTATCAGGCATTACAGCCCAATCGCAAGCGGCAAGCAGGCTGTCACGCTCTTTGCGAGCACGTACCGCATACTTTGCGTCAATTTCAGCGCGATACTCGGCCTCTTGCTCTGCAGCTGTTTTCTCGGCAGTTGCCGTGAAAGTTGGTGCTGCAACGAATTTCGTGAACCATCGCCCGCCAATCTCTTGAATTCCGTCTCGTTGGCTGTACTGATATGGCCCAGACACTTCGGCTTCGGGGCCATTGAAAATGACGTCATAGCCATAGCCGTCAAGGATTTGAGCCGTGATCTTCTTCGGGAAGCTTGTGCGTGAGTGCTCGGCCCTGAATTCATCAATCGTGATGACAGCGCCAGTTTCGCGATTACGGATTTCCATGGTGATCAGGCGATAGCAAAGAACAGATAGGACCCGCCACTGGCGTTCAAAGCATCATGTGCTGATGAAGTCACTGTAAAGCCAGAACTGAGAGGATCAATGTAGTCGGTGCTCGTGGTTTCCAAGTTCTTTCGGTTGAAGCGAGTTAAAGGATCATTACCTGTTGCGATGCCTCGAGCCGAGTCCCAAACGAACCAATCCCCAGACCCGTCAAGACGCTTGATCATGATGAAACGAGCGCCAGCGGTAAACCCACAATCAACGTCTACATCATTGCCAGTACCGGAATACGATCCAATTTTTGATACACCATCAAGGCTTGCGAAAAGGTATGAAACATAATTTCCGAGATAATTATTGATGTGAACAGCATCGCCAAGCGTGTATTCAGTGGCGGTCGGGCTTGTGTTGTTCCAATAAGTGCTGCCAGTAAGCCAGTCGCCATTGAATTGGATTGCTTTTGTGTTACCAGCAGGCTCCGCATAGATGTACCACGGTATGCCACCCCTATGCTTGTGAATTATCAATTCAGGCACCACCCCAAGGTTGTGTTTAACAGTATATCCAGCTGTTCCACTGGGATTGAACGTGACAATATCGAAAAATTTTGCCGCCCTCTTAAACATGAATGCAAACATTCCGCTTGCATCAAATGCTGAGGCTCCGCCCAATACTCCTGTTTCAACATCAAAAGCGCCGTAAAGGGTTGTGTACTCGCCGAGGCCGTCAGTTCTAGAAGAATCTAGCCATTGAAACTTTCCTCTTGAGCGATCTATCCACTTCCAGCCCTCAAGTGTTGGGTAGCTTGGATGATTTCGCCTTCTTGCTATCAAAAGGTCTACTTGATGATTAGCTTCAAAGACCTTTGCGCCTGCGCTGGCATTGAGGCCATTGGCGTCTGCAGTAAATACCTCTGTGCCAGCACTTGGTTCCTTATGAGAACGTCGAATTGCCATATAGATATAAGTCCGCGAGGAAACATTCAAAAGCGAAGAATTCATGGCCGTAAAGCCAGTTGCATTGAGATTGACGGCGTCGTCGATCGTCTCAGCAGCGAGAGTGTTTGCTTTAAGAAGCGCATCACTATCGTCATACTCGCCTGAGTCTTGAGAAAGACCTCTCATGATGTCCAATACAACCCAGTCGGCACCTGAATGAGAGGACTCTTTTACTATTAGCCATTGAGGCTCAAAGCCAAGGTCTACTGAAACATCAGTAGAGCCTCCTCCTGTATATGTGCCGCACTTGATTATCGCTTCGTCTTCGTTCTCGCCAAACGATTGATCATCATGCGCAAAAACATAAGCGATGTAGCTGCCACCATTAGCGTTCACGCTGGCGTCGGTTCCAACAGTGAACTGAGTGCTTGAAGCCGCGCTGCTATTCCAACGAGTTGTACCGGTGGCTTTAGCTGCCGTACTGTTCAACACCAAATATTCGGTGCTGGCAAGACTGCGATGGTAAACCTGCCAGTCGCCTGCAGCGTCAGTCCTTTTCACCCAAATCATGCCTGGGGTGCTGCCAAGCCCATGATTTATGGTCTGGGCAGCTCCTGTCCCCGAGTACTCAACTACGTTGAAAAAGCCTGGCTCTTGACGGAAGATCCATGCGCAATATTCATGTCCGCTGTGGTTGTATGAATTGTGCGTCCCTAAAGAGTATCCATCGTTATTGAATGCTGTTACGGAGGCTGATGAAGAAGCCTCCTGGTCTGAAGTGTTCGTTCTTAATGCCTTTCCCGTTCCACCCTTTGTTGTCACTAATTCGTGATTAGTGGTACTACTTCTGTTCTTGGTCCAAACAAGTCCGCCTTTGGCCGATAAATCAATACCAACATCTAAACTTCTAGCTACACCGGTACCCTCATACAAGAACGAGTGAAAAACGTCATCTGAATACACAGGCCCCACGCTGCCAGAGCCAGATACTCCAAGCAGGGTGTTTTTATGAAAAAGGCTCATGAGTACGCGAGGGTGACGACGGCATGAATTGAAGTAGTAGTCCGAACGATATAGTCCAAACGATCTACTTTGTTTGCGCCTGCTGAGATTGTAGGGGCAGTTGCCCCCGCAAAATCCCAATAGCTTCCGAACGACAAAGTCCGAGAACCAGTAGCGTCTTGAACCAAGAAAATAGAACCTGACTGCCCTGGCGTCAGGTTTGTTGGGTTAGCCAGGGTGACGTTTGTGCCAAGAGTCAGAGTGAAGTTGTCGCTAGCTGCGAAGTCAGGCGTCACGGTTGCAGCGCTAGACAAAGTGTCAATCTCAGCGGCGGAGGCTCTCTTTGCAATGACACGCTGATCACTGTCAATTTGCAAAGCCTCGGTGCCATCAACCTTGAGGCTGATTAGTGACCCTGTCGTTGCCCCATTTCGGTCAGCTTCGAGAGTAAGGCTGCCGCCTGAGGCGGACACATCACACTCTGGATCTCCAGTAGCGTCGCTATCTGTAAGCCTGATGATTGGCGTCGCGCTTTCAACGTCGAGCGTGACTGCTGGCGACGAAGTGCCAATGCCAGTGTTGCCACTGCTGTCAACCACGACGCGCTGCGTGCCGCCAGTTGCGATCGAAACTTCATCAGTTGCGCTGAAGTACAAACCAGTGTCTGTATCCGTTCCGGTGTAAAAACTTGGAGCGGCTGCCGTTCCGGCAGGAAACTTAATCTTGCCGTCCGCGGAAAGTACACCCGTTACCGCAAGTGTCGAGTCAAAAGTTCCAGCACCTGCGCAATCAAATGTTCCAGGGACATCAACATTGCTGGTGAACTCAACGCCTGTTCCGGCAGCGTCGGTCTGCAGCAGTTGACGTGCACTACCGTTTGCCAGCTTGCTAACTGCAATCTCTGCAGTGCTACTGATGTCTGCGTTGGCAATCGTGCCATCAGCAATCATCGTGCTGGTAACTGTTCCCGTATCGCCTGACGAGACGAGAGTACCGCTGACATTAGGCAGCGACACGGTGTTATCCGCCGTGGGATCCACGACAGTCAACGTGGTTTCAAAGTTGTTATTAGTTGCACCCTCAAATGCAATATTTCCGTTAACACCGATAGAAACAGTGCCAGTAAGTGAAGGACTGGCGGCTGAAACTTTTTCGCTGTCAACTTCTTCGATGGCAGCCTGGACATTGGTCGAGCTAATTCCGCCTGCAGCAGTGAACTGCACGTTTGATGCAGTCTGCGCAGTAACAGTGTCTGAAACGTCAATCTCGGTATAGACCGAGCCGGTAGACAGCAAAAAGTCAGGTGGATTTAGAGAGACGACCGGCGCAGGGGAGGAGCCGGTGCCCGCCTCACTGACAACTACGTAATAGCCTTTATTGTCAGTAGCAGCGGCAGGTAATGCCTGCCCCACAGTGAAACCAGCAGCCGTACCTTCCGAAGTGACTGTCGCCACTTGGTTCAAGCTAGCGTCATAAGTACCAGCCAAAATAATCTCACCAACGCTGACACCAATTGGCTGCCAAACGTTTCCGTCGTATAAAAACAGGTCTCCTGAAAGGCTGTTTAGATGCAGCTGTCCGATGAACGAACCCGAGTTAGGAGTAACTGATCCAATAGTTGCTGTAGATCGATCTGCAAGCTTTTCAGCTGTTACAGCATCTTCTCCAATTCGATCAGTCGGCAGGCCTCCACTTGTAATTTTGGAAGCATCCAAATCAGGGATGTCAGTTGCTGCAAGCGCTTCCGACGCTGTGATATGACCTTGAGCGTCAAAAGTTACCTTCGCGGCAGTTCCGGTCGCAATGGTATTGGTGTGACCAATGACGCCCGCAGCATCAACTCCTAACCCTGTACCTGGGCTAACGGTCCCAGCAGTGGTTTCAGTGGCAACCGGGACATCGCCAGCCTGAATTACTCGACCACTAGTAATTAAGCCATTTGCGTCGTATTGAACGAGATGGTTATCAGTGCCTTCAGCAGTGACAGTGTTGTCAATGGTGATTGTGTTGCCAGACATCACCAAGCCGTTGCCGTTGACAATTACGGCGCCCTTGCTGGTAGCGGTGGCAGCGGGAAGGTCTGTACCGACAATCGCTCGATAGCTAACGCTTCCTCCTGCTGCCGTTGGGCCTGCAAGAAACTGCGCAGCCGTAGAGGTGTCGTCCAGTGTTGCGCTAATCGTGACCGTGTCGCCACTAGTCGTTGCAACGATATTGACGTCGCCAGTCGTGCTGCCGTTAACGACATTGATAGAGCCAGCAGCCTTGATCGAGTCCCAAGAAGACCCGTCATACACGTACGTCTTGTCATCGGTAGTGTCGACGGCCAGCTGGCCAATAAAGTCACCAGACGCCGGCAAAGCCGAGACTAAGCTCACGCTCGAATTGTTGGCCAGCTTGGCTGCCGTTACAGCCGAATCATTGATTTTGTCGGTCTCAACCGAGGACGAAGCCAGTTCTGCCGCATCAATGGATCCGGCAGAAAACAAGATTTTGGCGCTAGGGATTGTTGCGTCTGAGATAACCGTGACGCCATTCGCTATTAAGTCGCTAACCGTTAATTTTTTAGTCTCACTTGCACTGTCATCAACGACAGCGACTACATCGGCGGCGACCAGATCAGCCCCAGCAAGGCTGTTAAGGGCACTGATCTTGAGGTCGGCCATGGAAACTACGCCCTAAACCACTGGATGACCCTCATCATAGAGCGCTGTTTAGTCGGATTCCAGCATCACAGCATCTGTTGTTCCTTGCTCAAGAAGGAGTGCGTCTGCATTCTCTTGAAGCAGCTTGCCAGGAGTGTCAAGATCCATTCTGACTTCAATCTTGCCAGTCGTTATAAAGTCTGCGGTGATCTGCACTATGGAATTAGGCGTAAACTGCACAGCACAGGCAGTCAAGACGCCAGTCACTTCGTACCAAATCGCATCATCAAGAGCGTCTGAGTAATTAGCCGGGTTGTAGCCACTGGTTTTGATGTAAAAACGAGCGCCAAAACTACTGCCAACCCTTGTCCTGAGCACTAGCTCAAGCAAGTAATGAGGCAGCTCTTTGGCTGTGTCACCCGTGTACTCCCACTCGCAAGCCATGCGACCAGAGCCGGACATCAGAGTTCCGATTCGATTGCGAAACTCATCGGCAAGCGTGGTGACATCAACGGTTTCACGCTCAGTGTTCAACTCGTAGCTTTGTACCCTGCCAAGAATCCGAAACTTGCTGTTTTGGACTACGACCTTGACAGGGAGATCATTAGCAGGCGTTGCAAGAGCCGTGGCATTAGTCAATCCACCGGCAACAGCATGAGCGAAAGTGTCGTAGAACCGAACGCCATCTAACTCATCGACATAAATAAATTTTTTAACGCTTGTTTTGGTATAGCTATCAATAAAATCTAGCGCCGTATTGTCAGTACTAGTGATCTCGACTTGGTCACCAGTCAGTAACTGGCCATGCCCAAAGTCACAGCTAAAGCGTCTTTTCGCAGGGTTTACGTCTGAAGGCTTAATTGTTACTCGCAGGTCTGTGCCATCAAACTGGCGCTTGAGTTCAACTTCGCCAAAAGTGCCTAGATAAACGCTCATGAGATCGTCACCGTAGAGAGCGCCCCAGTGCCCTGGAAGCTAATTTCGGCCCTCACGATGTCGCCAGTAGCGGCGCCAATGTTCGCGCTAGTGATGTAAGCAGTTAGCTTGATGTCGTTATTGTCCACTCCGTCGACCCAACGGAAAGTCAGCTCGACAGTATCGGTACTGCTCACTCCCGCAGTGCCTGTTTTGTAGAGCTTGCCTAGAAGATCACTTGTGTTGATTGAATTGTTGTCGTCCTTGTAATACAACAAGGTTGCACTGCCGGTGTACCCAGCAATGCCAGGAGTGTAGGTACGAATATTTTCGTTTAACGTCGTCGTTTCAAGTGTTTCAAGATTGGCGGACAGCGAAAAGCTCACGACTTTGGCAAGAGTCGTTCCAGCAAGCTGCATTACGCCATCTCTGCCGGTGTAAACCTTTGCCATTAGCTTGCCACCGCTCGTAATGACACTGTAACGCTGCTAATACCCGGACGCACTGATTGCAGTTGCGGCTCAGAGTCATAGCGCCATTTTGTGCCCGCAGGTGCATCTATCTTTGCTGCCCCTCCAGACCAACCCTCAAACACGGCGGACGGCAAAGTGAATGTCCGAAACGTGCCAAGCCGATCGCTGTAATCGTCTAAGAACAGCTCTGCGTTGGCATCTGTGAGGTTTTCATAGGAAAGACTCAGCACAGCATTAACACGTCGCGATCCGTACAGAATCCGAATCTCAGCGCCAGATTGCGAATTGAATTTCTTGTTTGGAAAGTCGCCTGGCGAGAACTGACGGCCAGTTGGGGTCAACGACGGAAAAGCCATCACTCAAGAATCGTGAAATTGGATTCGGTAAGCACGTCCTTAGCCACGATGCTAACGCCAGACTCGTCAGTGGGCACTTCAACGGCACTAATGGAGACCAAGCCATCTTCCTCTAGGGTCAACTCCTCAATCTGATAGATGCTGTAATCGGTGCTGGTGCTGAGCAACGTAAAGAGCGAGCCATGATATGTCGAATCAGAGATTTGATTACCTGAAATCACTAGCTCTGTTTCGATAACATCCTCGCTTCCAGGGTTGTAGACGAGCGCGTTATACGTACCATCTTCAATGGTCGTAATGCTGACCAACGTTCCAGCATCCGTGATGGCACCATTTGCCGCAGAACTGTATGTACTTGCCTCGGTAATCACTCGAATGTAAGAGCCCGGCTGAACGCCCAATGCGTCCGGCACCGTCTGGAAGCTGACAGTTTTCATCACGCGGCGGCGAACACTCATCAAGAACCTTGCTGTTCGCAAAGCCTGCTCACGATTCGTGCAGAACTCCGTCAGGTCAAAGGACTGCTCTGTAGTTGACTGCTTGTCTACGGACAAGTCCGCCCAAGTCATCAAGGCAGACGCTTGATAAGGCAAATTGTTTTCTACAGGTACACGCCAAGACACAAGCGCTCGAACAGTGGTGCGCTGCGAAATGTCGATGTATTGAAGCTTTAAAGAACCTTCGACGATGTTGCCGGCAGTAAAAATCTGTTCAACCTCAATTGGCTGCAAGCTTATTTGATGGTTTGTTGGATCAAATGGCAACGCCGGTTGCATGCCAAAGCGGCCATTTTTGATCGTAAATGTGCAAAGCTGCAGCGGCGCAGTGTCGTACAGGAAGTTCCGGAAACTCTCGCTATCTTCCAATACGCCATCATAAAAAATGCCATTAGCCTGCAAGAATTTTGCAGTAGTGACTAGAGAGCTTTTGTCGACAAGCTCCGCCGGAACCAAATTGCCAACACCTTGAGCTTTATTGGTAAGCAGATAGTAGACAAGATCAGCAAAAAGATTGCTGGGATTTTTGTCGCCCTCAATCAAGCGATCAACAGGAATACCTGACTCAGACCACAAGCGAACTTGCTCGATGCCTGCAATTTCGCCACTTGACTTGACGCTAAGCCCAAGTGTCGACATCCCGTCGTAGTAAGCGGGATTTTGATTCGTAATGAATTCGTCCACGTAGACGATTTCGTGTTCAGGGCCGCTTTCGTTTGACTTAGTAATTTCCGTGAAATGACTGCAATCTGCAACTTGAGAATTGTGTTCAAACACTCTCTCGCCCGCTTGAAGCGAGACAGGACTCCCCACGGCCACAGAAGTGACCATGCAACCAAAAGTGACAGTGCTATAACTTCCAGCCTCTGACGCGGCTCTGACCTGGAAAGGGTTTCCACTTACATTTCTAGTGATATTGAATGTGTCACCCACATTGAAAGTGCCAGTCGATCTGACTACGCTGATGCCAATATTCCTGAAAATATAAGGACTCCCGGCGTTAGCCTGAAGGTACATGTCCCCAATATTTACACCCCTAACTCCCGAGATTGAAGTAGAAAAAACATTCAAAGTTATCGTCCTGCCCCCGCCCGCGTTGACGGTAATATTTGCACTTCTGGTTTGCCCAGGGAAATTTCTTGCAAGGCCAAGAATTGAGGTAATCCAAGCGTTTTTGATCAAGTATGGGCTGTAGTTGTTGGCGTATATTTGCGTGACAGCAATCGAAGCCGCAGCAGTACTGGCGGCAAGATTGACAGCAAGAGCCTCTGGGGTGGTTTGAAGTTCATCATTTAAACGCAGCGATTTAATTGAAACCTCACGACCTTGAGTTGTGATCCTGAACGCACCATATGGCGTGTCATAATCGCGGCCAAATCCGGCGCCTGCATAAGGAGTGCCATCACTAGAGTCCAGAACAATTGCAGTATTAGTGTCAATACTGTTGATCGCAATGTCTGAACCAGTACGGGGAATTAGGCGATATTCATAAAAACCTGAAATCCTGGGCCTAATTCGCAAGAAGTTGTACTGACTGATTGGAGCGCTACCTTGAACGCAAAACACCTCAGGCACGCGCACCCAAGTTTGCTGAGCCTGGCCATATTCCTGGACAGGTCGTACCCAAAGGGAGAAGCAAGAGGTTCTTTTGAAGTACTTGCTAATTCTTCCTGTCTCGAGAACAGTATCACTTTCGTCAAGCCTAAATAGCTCCTGTGGAGAAGGAATGGCGTTGAAATTGCAAAGCCCTTCCGCCTTATTCCAAACTTGACTCCTGATGCCTAGCTCAATGACATCTGCATCTTTTCGGACAGGACGAATTGTTGCAACATTCAGTCGACAAACGTTGAAAAATGCTGCCCCGCAATGTTTTTCATCGTTATGTACATCACCTTCATAGCCGCCCAACGGTTCTTCAACTGTTCTTCTTCCCGGGATGCCAAACTTTGAAACACCTAGCAGCGCGACACACTCGAAAGTAATGAAAGTTTGCTCGCCAGTATCTTGACGAGAGGTAACGACCCAAGTGCTATCGCCAATGATCCACTTCGTTCCAATCGCAAGAAGAAGTGATGCTCTTTCGCGCCAACTTTTTGCCTGGGCAATCAGGTCTTTTAAGTTAACCTCAGTCCCCCTAAAGTTTGCGGCGGCCAAGTCTTCCCAGACCTGATTGCGATTGTCAATTTCAAAAACAGCCGTATCCCCTTGGTTGACTGTAAGAATCGTCCTGTTTTCGTATTGAGTTCCGTTGTGTGAAATGAAACCCATATGGCGCGAATAAGCTCTTCCAACGCCAGGCATGCCTGCCTCTTGGTTTGGTATATGCAACACATCAGCAAGTGTTCCAGCAATTTTTCGCCGTTCACACTGTTTTTGCGACCTAGCATCCTTATTGTCGTCACCCAGCGTGCTTACGAATGGAGCGCTGACAACTTGCCAGTTAAAGCGGAAGGCGCTGCCATTGTGGATTGGTGTTGACGTGCCGAATGTTGTATCACCACTTGGTGTATAAGCCATTGAAAAGCCATTGCTGAACTGACCGTCATTGGTTGGCGACGTGAAAATTGGCCTGCCAGAAGTTCCAGTAGCTCCAGGCCCCTCGGTTCCATAAATCAACCTTGAGGGCCGATTGTTTCCAGCATTTGACGACCAATAAAGTGCAAAGTCTCTATTGCCAAGGGCATTCATTGCCTGAGTGCCAAGCAATATTCCTGCCAAATCCGGCGAATCAATACCATGCTCACCGGTAACGTAAATGCCTTCGTATGCCTGATAACCGCCATAGGCATACAGGCGAGACCAAACCAAGGCAGGGACGAGAACCAAGCCGCCAGTGGCGACTCCATCCGCCCCAATGCCGCGCTTGCCGAAAGGAATTGGAATTGGTTGATTTAGCTCCGCAAGGCTTGGAGCATTGTCAAAAGCAGTTGTTTGATTGAAGCGACTTGGACCAACTTGATCAGCAAGCTTTTTCTTTTTTATCTTGCTGCCACTTGCCTCCAAAGAGGGAACGTTTGGAGCAAGCAGAATGCTCGCGGCCGTAAATAATGCCCCGATAATGAGGTTGATGAGGATCGCCTCGCCAACACCTGTTCCAAACGCAACAACATCAGGAACATGTTCGTACTCAGCAGGGCGCACCCGCGCCTTCTGCATTGCATAGCGGACTAACTTTTTGTACTCGTCCTCAGTGCAGCCAATCGCCTCAATTAATGACCTTTCGTACGGTAAGAGCGGCGGATCAAAACCTTGTCCACCGGCTTCCAGTCCACCGCGGAAAGGGAATTGTTGATGTACAGGACGCCGTTCTGCCATAAGACTCCAAAGGCCAGCGGCCTGACGCCCAGCAATGCTATGTCTCCATCATAACTAGGGCAATCAAGCCGCTCACAATAATGATTGAGCTCTCGAAGCACTTGGCGCGGAGTCATGGTGTACCAGGCTTTTTTAACGCCTGGGTTCTCAATGCCCATTTGATCCAAAGCATCAATAACAAGATGAATACAGTCGTTCTGGCCATAGCTGTAGCTACGACCAATTAGATGGCTACACACGAACTTGAGCAGTGAAAGGAAGACTGCCAACTTGCTGCCGATACAAGCGGCGTCCAGGCACGTTGGCCTGCACGGCGTCCAATACGGAAGTCAATTTGACCTGAATTGCAGTGTCATCCCAGCCGCCAACGGCACACGCCCCAAAGTATTCATACAACGTTCTCTCGATCGCATAAGTGGAGGAGTCCCAAAGCACAGTGGTCACTCTTGCGACATAGGTATTGTCCAAGGCCTCTGTGACGAAATTCCTTGTAATCCTGGTGTTCGCGAACTGAAGAGTGGCTTCAAGATTGTCGCCTGACAAGGACGCAACCGCCCCTCCAAAAGCGAACGGCAAGAAAGACCGATCATTCACCTGATCCGCAGGAGAATAGTTTTGAAAGCGGTATTGACTCAGATTGCCACTAGGACCTACATCCAAGAAATGCCCATAATTGAATTCCATTAGACAGCCAGCCTCCTACGAGTTGCAGATGAATTTTGCAGCTTTCTCATGGCTCTTTGCTCGCCCTCTCGAGCGCCTTGCGATGCGGCTTGCTGCATACCAGCCTGGAACTCTTGAGCGGTCACATAATCCACGCTGTTGATTCGCTCGACCTTAAAGCGCACATCAATTGGTGCGCCAGCGATCGAACCGCCTCCGCTAGAAGCGCTTGAGCCCGGGCTGTCTGGAATCACGCCAGGGCCGCGAACGCCACGTGAATACCGCGCCATGCTTTCACGCATTTTCGACTGGGGAATGATGTACTCCGGCTCGCCACCCTCTCCAACCATTCCAAGAGTTGGCTGGCTAGCCACGCCACCTTGGCTAAACGCCTTAAAGCCGCCTTGCACATATCCTCCGTTTGCGAAAGCAGGCCCAAAGTACGGCTGGCCATTCGGTGCCGTTGCTCCAGGTACAGGAGCGCCAGTGCCACTGCCAATTTGAGGTGTAGCGAAAGAGCTAATAATGAATCTCACAAACTGCAGCGCAGCAAGCTTGACCGCCTCTGCCGCGATCTCAGCCGCCATGTCCATGAAATGATTGGCAACACTCTTGAAGAAGCCCGCCAGCGCTTCACGCGCTGTCATTGAGCCATCAATAATCCCTCGGAAAGAAGTCTTAAAGGCTTCCCCAATAGCATTAGCGGCTTCTTTGACTTGATTCAGAGGATTAATGAGTTTTTTGAGCGCATCTTCTTGATTTCGGATGGCCTCTTCCAGGCCTTCCATGAAAGTTTGCTCTTTATTCAACTCTTTGGCAGCACCTTTCGCTTCATCCTCTTTTCCGGGAAGTTCTTTCCTAGCCTTTTCGTAAAGGTCTATTTGCTTCTGAATCTGCTTGGCAATTTCACTTTCAGCGTCCAAGCCTGCAAGTGTTATCTTTAAATATTCGATTTTTTCATCCAAAAGTTTCTCTTGCGCACTGGCAATTTCTTCGATCTTCGCCAACTCCTTGGCTAGACCTTCATTCACTCCTTGCTTGACAAGCTCATTGACCCTTTCGCGGGTTCTGATTTCAGCAGTGTATTTATTAAGAAGGTCTCCCAGAGGCTCTTTAATTCGCTCAAGCGCTTCTTTTTCCTTGTCTAATATTTCTTTTAAGCGCTGGCGGTGATTAAACCTCGCCTGCTCTTGTAGGTTGATTCGCTTGTTTGCATCCTCTATTTCTTCAGCCGCAGCCAGAAGGTCCAGGTCGCGTTGAATCAATGATTGCTTAATTTCATTCTCTTTTTCAAGCGCTTCACGCATCTGTCTACGCAGTTGAAGCTCAACTTCTGACATTGGAGCACTGCCGGTGCCGCTGCCGCTTGGATCTACGTCTGGGTCCTCAAAATCAGTAGGTGTGTATGAAGTTGGTGCATTGATTGCACGACCCGTCATGCGGTCATACTTGATGCCTGCAACCTCATAGCTGCTGGCTAGCCTCATTGCTAGCTCTAAATCGCCAGCGGCAATTTTTGCTGCTTTAAGTTGCCTGGTCAAGGCCGCAATCATCCGGTTATTAGTTTCTTTCTCAAGCCGCTCTTCTAGCTCTTTAACTTTGTCGTTCATCTCGCGGAGCTTGTCATTGGCTTTCTCGTTAGTAACCTCTCCCGCGATGACAGATCTATTGAATTCTGCATTCTTTTGAGTGTGCTTGACCAAAGCAACAGTTGCAGCCGTAATACCTGCAGCTAAAGCAACCCAAGGATTAAGCAGCGATGCAGCAGTAAAACCCTTCATCGCCACAGTTGCCTTGCTAAGGACAATGACGAGCTTGACGCCTATAGTCGTAAGGTTTTGCAGGGCCAATGCAACACCAGCGGCACTGGCAACAATCAAAAGCTCTTTGAAATTTGCAATCAAGAATGAAGATACATCTAACAGTGCATTTAATCCATTAGCAGCAGCCACTGCACCGCCCTTAATGGCAGGCAAAATATCAAGAACGAACTCGCTAAAGGCTTTCTGTAATTCAGCACCAATCGGCTGCAAAGCTTCTCCAATCTCACGGCGCACTTGGTCAAAAGCAACCGCTGCTTTTGCGCCAGCATCTGCACTGCTATCCGCAATCCTGCGTGCCGTTTCCTCGTACTCAGGTCCCAGGCTGATAATGAATTTCATCAGCTGATCAAGCCCAACAGTGCCTGCCTTGAATGCTTTTTGCAACTCAGGCAGAGTCATGTTATTTGCCTCAGCAAACTTAGTAACAGCACCTGGCAATCTTTCGCCCAACTGACCAGATAGCTCTTCAGCACTTACCTTGCCCTTGGAGAAAGTTTGCACCATTGCGGTTATCGCTGAATCGACATCCTGCGCTCCGCCACCAGTTGCTTTGATAGCAGAAACAATGTTGCGGAACACAACTTCAGCGTCACCTACATTGCCTTTGGCGCCAATGACTGCAGCAGAAAGCCTTGTTATGCCTTTGGTGGAAACAGCAAGAGGAATATTGAAATCGCGAGTAACATCAGATGCCGCTTTCAAGGCAATTTTATAGTTACCCAAACTCGAGGCACTATCTGTGTTCCCAAATTTATCGGTGACCTGAGTCACACCCTCGAGAGCAATCTCAAGCTTTTGCAGCTCGGCTGCATAATCGGATGTGGCGCCAAGCGCCTCACGCAACATCTTGACTTGTGCGCCAAGCGCTGCGCCTGCCGCGACACCAGGCAAGCCACCAACAGCGCCGCCAATAGCACCGCCAATAGCGCCTTCGGGACCACCAAAAACGCCGCCAGCAGCAATTCCGCCAAGAGCCGAAGCCGCGCCACCAAGTGTTAAACGACGGCGCTTGTTTAACTTCTCAAGTCGACGATCTACTTTCTCAATTTCACGCCCAACGTTTTGATAAGCCTTGCTGGCCGGGTCCAAACCAGCACGCAATTGAGCCCAAGACGCACGTTGCGCTTGAAGGCTATTGATGCTGCCATTTGAGGCCAGCGTTGCTTCTCGTATATCGTTAGCCACCTCTTGGTAGCTCTTGCCCATACGATCGATATCGGCGCTGATTCCAGACATGCCGACATCGCCAATGCTGCGATACAAGCCGCTGATTTCGCGCATCGGCTGCTGCGCAAGAGACACTCGACCAGCACGAGTGCCGCGAGCAATCATTGCTCCAGTTACAGGATCTCTAAATCCTCCAGCGCGTTGAGCAGCTTGACCTTCTCCAGTACGGCTGGTGCCGTAATACTGCTGGATATCAGCCAGCTTCTTGGCCCGTCGCTCCGCACGTTCCTGAGAGAGAGATAGTTCGTCGAAAGCCCTTCTGCTTATGCCCAGGACAACGTTTAGCTCTTCCTGAGCGTCCTTCAGGCGATTACTAGTCGAGATGTACTCTTTGCTCCCAACATCAATATTGTCAAGATCTTGAGCGAGCTCCGCAATCTTTTGCTTGAGAGCTGCCGTTGTATGTGTGTTTTCTATATTGACTTTCGTTGACTGGAGAAATCCTGTGGTTTGAGCTCTATTTGTTGCGACTAAATTTTGAGCTACGACCTGCTGCCTTTGCTGAGCTCTAGTGAATTCTTGAGTTCTAGCGGTAATTGACGCGAGCTGGGATCCATACTCACTCGACGTAACCTTCAGCTTTTGAAGAATCTCATTGCCTGCAGCGATTTGCCGACTGAATTTTTCCGGAACAACAGCAACGCCTTCTCCAAATATCTGCTTGGCTGTTCTAGGCTTCTTCGCCGCCTCCTCTTCCTTGCGGTTTAGCCTGTCTAAAGATTCGGTTAAATTGTCAATATCTTTGCCTAGTTTTTTATAGACAGTACTTCCAATCGTGGCTTGCTGTTTTAAGCCCTTAAACGCATCAATTTGCCCGCGTATTGATTGCCGGCTCAGATTGCTAGCCTTGGCAACATTTGTAATCTCTTTCCTTAAATCTTCAAGCTGCTTATCGCTTGCACTCGTGGCCTGGCCCAACGCACGCAATGCACTCTTGAGTGCAGTTACGTTCTCTATGCCCTCGCTTTTCAGCTTGATAAGAAGGTCGCCAACAGTCTTAGCCATCTGCCTTCTTGCTGAATTCGGTCAGTGCAGCGGATTCCATGATGCGGAGACCCTCTAACACCTCGCGGCGGTTCTCCACATCATAAAGGTCAAAAAGGCCCCCGGAAACCAGTAAGACTTCATACTTCAATCCAACGTATCCGGCCATGCTGACTGTCCACTGGGTCTGCATCCGCAGAAACATCATCACGATGTCCCAGTTTTCGTCCCAAACATCAAAGTCCTCTGACTCCTTCTCTTTGGGCTCAGGCAAAGTCAGGCCAAAGGCGGCAGCATCGTCTTGAGTACTATCCTCGATCCGCTTGCCGCCAGAAGCCCAATAGACAGCAGCCTCCTTTAGTTTCCCGCTTGCGCCTCGGCGTAAGTTTTGGTGTAAGCAGAAAGAACTGCCTTCAACCAATCGACGTCGTCCGCGAAATCGTCAAGCTCAGCCTCTGAAAATTCAATTGGATCGCCATCCTCATCGTTAACGCCCTCCCATCCAACAAGGACTTTCTTGAGCAAAGACACGCCTTCCGACTCAGAAACGCCCTCAAGCTCAGACATCTTCACTCGCTTAAAGATGGCCGTAAACTCCGACTTCTCAAACTTGCCAGGCTTAGTGTCGCTGGGCTCTTGAACTTCAACAGGCCATTTGAAGGTTTTTACCTTCTTACGAACAAAAGCCATCAGATAAATCAAATAAGCTGGCTCAGCATACACAAAAAAAAGGGGGCCGCAAAGGCCCCCTTAACGCCCAGCGCCTAAGGCTTAGGTGTAAACGATCTCAAGTTCGTCATTACCTGACGTGCTCGGCACCGCAGTGAAAGGAATTTCCAGCATCGCAATACCGTCAAGGTCCCCGTAGGAAACATCGGCGATATCAGCCTTAGCCGTGTCAACCTTCACTTTGTTGCCAGCAGTAGTGCCATGGGTGAATTCAATGACTCCCAGGGTGTCGTTCAATGCTGTCGCGAAGTAATCCTTCGTCGCAATGGTGACGGCCTCAAGCGAAACATTGCCGCTCATAGAGCGATCAACCAGCAGCACTTCAGCAGTAGTAGAGCCAACGAGTTCGCGATAAACGATCTCATTGCCAATATCCAAGCTGAAGCTTGAAAGCCTTGCAGTGGTCAGACCCATCACGTTCACGCCTGTAGTGTTCCCCTTCTTGAAGATCAAAGGAGTCGCTTGATCGGCGTAAGTAACCGTTGGCTGGGTGCTGTCGTCTGGAGCGACATAAATTCCAGTCATCGTGAAGTCGATGGTTGGAATTTCGCCAACGTTGGCGTTGATCGAGAAAGTGCCCCGAGCACCTGTCACCTTGTGACGGACACCATCAATGTTGTAGTGGATAGTGACCGAATCAAAGCTTGCACTGACCGGGTCATAAGTGACACTCGTGTTAGCGACAATCGTTTCAGAAAAGCCGCATGCCTTGAGAGCTTTGCCATAACGAGGCGCAGTACCAGCGGTACCAGAACCTGCAAGCTCAACACTGAAGGAGCACTCAACACGAGTGTTTGCCAGAAGCTGCTCAGACGCACCCAGATAAGGGCGAATCAAATCACGGCTGACAATATCACTTTGTTGAGGAGTGATGCTCAGATCACGAACCAGTACTGCGTCGGCCCCATCGGGAGCAGCGTCAGTCCCGTAGGTCGTCTCCTCCTCGATCAGAATCAGGCGTT
>CEON01030301.1_pt1 | contig 19642 bp, 38 predicted proteins | sample 530291 | NCBI WGS metagenome assembly CEON01 (sample SAMEA2619888, study PRJEB7988) | marine metagenome | biome: marine biome (ENVO:00000447); feature: surface water layer (ENVO:00002042); material: "saline water (ENVO:00002010), including plankton (ENVO:xxxxxxxx)" | depth 5 m
CAGTTAGCATGGGTAAATTACTTACTATAAATGAAACATCAATCATTTCTTCACTCCCTTGAACTTATTCTTCCTTGCGATTTGGCAGCACACTCTAATCTTCTGTGTGGATTCAAGATTCCAAAAGTCATCATCTTCCCATCCAAACTTATGCTCAATGTACCTACACAACTGATGCCTGTTCATCTTCTGAAAGTCATCGTCAATCTCTATACCCAAGATAGGCCCATCCTCATGTGTCAAGAACCTGTCAAGGAATACATACACCCTGCCCATCAGTCCGATTAGTTTTCTGATTATCCACTGTATCATTCTTCAACCTCCGGTAATTCATCTTTTAAATCCCAAAAGGCATCATCAACTTTTTGTAAAAGATTATTGATAGTTCGGATTTCCTTTATATCCATAATAGTATATATCTCAAACATACCTAAAGCCTCTTGTTGTAATCCTTGCACTGTTTGGTGCATTTTGTCTATCCATGCTTTTGTTTCATATGCTAACATCTTAATCACTCATCCCAATTCGCAAAGAACTCATTCACTAACGCAATCATTCGTGGTAGTAACTCACGCTCTAAAGAATACTGTAAGGCATCTTCATCCCAATTCCCATCATCCGTTAGTGGTACACGAATCTTCTCTTGACACCACCAACTACTGCCACTCTTATCCTTGTGCAATTCAATCACATAATTTGTCCATTCACTCATCTATCATCACCACTTCAGTAATGTTACCACACATAGGACAATAGATACGGTCACAACCGTCACCATATATGTCATCCCAAGTGTCTAATAATTCTCTCATTAACTCTTTCATTCCACCACCATCTCCACAACTGTTACACTTTATTCTATCAATTTCATCTGCTATCATTCTTCCTCACCCCATACCTTCTGCATGATTGTAGGTCTTGTGCCTTTCAATACTGCTCGCTTGTACTTGCTCTTCTGTCTATACATCTTCGCTTTCTTCTTCTGTCTATTCATTTTTTTCACTTCCTTGTTTTCACTAAACCCTATCTCTATTTCAGTTTATATACTCTTCAATTAATTTTATCGAATCGTTTTCGCAGGTACTCCACCCGTTGATACATGATGTCCCTTACCGTATCATTTGAGAATACTTTCAGCCCCTCTTCCAACAAGTTAAGGTAGGAAGGAACTATGGCTGATAACTTACGGTCAGGAAAGTAACCACCATTTGCTTTCGCCATTGTTTCTATCTCTCCCACTACAGGGCCAAATGAATCACCTTTCTTTTCACCTAATGCTCGGTAAGGGCCAGCCCCACCCAAGTCCACATAATACACTTCACCATCAGGTGTAACAATTACATTGTCACCATCCCTACCTATCATGTCCCAATTCGCTATTAGGCAGTGCGGTACATAGTCCTCCCATAGTTTTTGAATGACATCTTCTGAAGGGTTTGTACCCATGACTTCACCATCAATGAACTTAGTGTATAGGTATCTATCATCCATGAAACATTCGGGAACATTGACACCAATGAAATCAAGGTACTTCATAAACTCATATTCGTTTTTGATGTGAGCAAGATTAGCACCTTGCTTCCTTACCCACAGTTCATCGTTATCATCCTTGTACAACCCCATTGGGAATGTACCATATCCTGACGGCCATATCTTTCTCATCTTATCACACCCTGTGTTTCTCGCCCCAACGGAAGTGAGTATGCCACACATCTCCCAATAGGCGGCTGTAATCATAATCATCAACAGTATTCTTGAAGTTGTCATAATTCAATAGGCTCAACCTTCTCTCCAAGAAAGATATGACATCATCTCTGAGTATGTCTGCCCTGTACGGATAGTCAGCATCTTGAATGTAATACTGTTCAGCATCGGGGAAGGCTCTTCTAATTGAATCGGGATGCCTTGACCTAACTAACAAGTGGTCAGGCTTATCCCTGTGTGCTACAATACTCAATGCACCTTCAGTCAGATATATCCACATTATCAATCATCTCCTTCAATTTCTTCATCATCGTGGTTGCATTCGGCCAGCATTCATTCAAGACATACCTGATTCCTTCACGCAACCGCTTGACTTCTTGAAGAAGAAGTGGTGCGTCTGCTAACAAGTTTAGTGTAGCCATGTTACTACCTACATCATCAGCATCAAAGATAATGTTACCTTTTCTGTCGTATATGTTGTAGTCATTACCGACCCTACCTTTAGCAAGGTCATGTCCTTCGTATTTGTCTGTGTCAATAATCATAGTAATACTCACTCCCCATATTGGTTAATTCTGCCTCTTTACTACAATGAATGCATTTTAATTTATTTGGGATTTTACTTTTAGGCAGCCATCTAATTTCATCTATGTTATCCTCAAACTTGTGGCGCATATCAAAGTCACAGTAAGGGCATCTGAAATCCACCATTACTTCTTTATCAATCATTCTTCTTCGCCTCCATCATCAATTAACTTCACGCTTGATGGGAATACATGCCTCGGAGTGGGCGTGTCTATAGATTTGTACACTGTCAAACCCCTGTTAGGTAAGTCAGTCCTTACCATGTCACCTACTTCCACTTCAGTACATCTGTGTGCTACTACAATCTGCCACCATGCACCTACTACATATTCAACCTCAAGCCATTTGTTTTGGCCTACATCTATTCTTCCTCTCATTCTTTACCCCCCAATCTTTTCCTATCATTGTCTAAGTACCACTGATAATTTTGTTTCATCGTGAAAACATAATTACTATCCAATGTGAAATCCCTAATTCGATTACCGAATTGATACAGGACTTCCTTTACATCAGTTCTATTCTCTTTGTTAGTCAAACCTGCGCCTTCTAATATGAACACTACACTATTTATTATGCTCATTGCATGGCTGAAAGACCACATATCATTTAGGTCATCAAATGCCCTTCTTATCTCTGCCTCTTCATGGTTTAATTCTTTCAATTCTTTTTCTGTCATACTTCCACTTCCTTTCTTGTCCATATTATTCCGTTGTGTGTCATCTGTCTATCAAACGCTTTACTCTTCTTAATCAGAGTGGATAGCGCACTTGCATGTGGAATGTACTTTATCCTCATGCCTCTGTACTGTCCCTTCCAATCAAATAATCGTGATTTAATTTGACTCGTACTGTAACTCTCACCTATCTCGGTTACATCTAATATCATTTCAGTTACTAACTTCTTCACTGTATTACCTTTCTTCATCCCAATCCTCTCCGTATATTTCCACCATTTTTTGTCTTATCCATTCCTTCGCCATCTCTTGATACTCTTCTGCTAACTCAAAGGTATGTCCTTCTAAAACAAGATACCCTAAATCCACACAAGGGTATCTCAACGCTTTGTGCCACGGTCCTCTATGCTCACATGATTGCATCCATGAGCCGACAACTGCTGCCTCAAGTTTCCGTAGTCGCTTGACTTCGGCCAAGAGTTTTGGTGCGTCTGCTATGAGTTGTGAGTCTTTGTTACACTCTTCATAACAAGGCACACTTGCTACTTTCTGTCCATCATCATTGATGATACTGTATGTGCTGTGGTTTATCTTGTGCTTCCATCCTGTGCTGTGTCCTTCGTATTTGTCTGTGTCAATCATTTAATTCCAACTCCTTCACTGTATTACCTTTCTTCATTCAATCATCTCCCCATTTTTGTAGCCTCTTTCTACCGGCAGGTAGGCTCATGATTCTCTTCGCTAATTCTTCTCTATTTACTGTATAAGAATCTAAATATCTCATACAACTAAGAATGTAGTCTATTTCATCCTGTGATATTATTATCATATCTGTGTCAATCATTCAATTCCAACTCCTTCTCTAAATATCTTACACGCTTCTGTAAGTTACTAATGCGAGTATCAGTGTAACGCTTACTCGACCAAACAAACTCTTGCGCTTGCTGCAATATTAATTCGCAGTGTTCTAAAATCATCTTTTGTATTTCGTGTTTGTCTGTGTCAATCATAGGTCATCCCACTCCAATATGTTTATTGCTTTTGTAATATGATGCACTACCTCTTCCATTTCATCGGAAATCATATGTGAGCCGCCTCGCTCTTTATGTTCCCGAATTGATGCTTTCAATAGATTCCTCAACACTTTCAAATTATCAAAATACTTCTGCTCAATTACTACACCCATTTACTCATCTCCTAATACCATCGCCCTACTCATGTGTAAGTCACCAAGTGCGTATCGCAATCCATAGATAGCACCCTGCAATCCTTTGTAATCCCTCATGTGTTGAACCATCTGCTTCTTATTCAACTTACCCGATTGAATCTTTGTAAGGTGAAAGTTTTGTCTTGCTTCACATGCTCTCAACATGTCATGTATCTCCTTCCATGTTCTCTCGTAAGAGAAGTTTTCACTGTCTTGGTGGTCACTCATTGGCATCTCAATCACGCTCTTGTATTACTTCTGCAATCGTAAATAGTGCTGCTATTATACACCGAGTAGCAACTCTAACCTGTGGCTCAACCATTGGAATATCCAACGGGCCATCTTCCCACATCAAATCATCCACATGCCTTCTCCATTTCTCTATCATCTTCATCGTTTTCACTACCCTCTATCTCTTTATCAGTTTATATAATCCTCAATTAAAACAGGTATTTTTTCCTGTCTTTATATGTGAATCCTAATTTTTACTTATCGTATTAGCATCGCTGCTATCGAATACTTTCCTCTCTAATTTAATCAAACGATTGTTGTGCTTGATGTATAACTTCTTCATCTCAGCATCCATCTTGTATGCGGCCCCACCAATGATGTTGGCTTCTCTTACCCTTTCAGCCGTAAGAAACTTACTCATCTCTTGATGCATGACATCAAGCCTCACAGTCATCTTCTTGATGGTGTTCTCCATCTCGTCATTCTTAGCGGCCATGTCTTGTATCGCACGAAGCAATTCAACCTTAGACATCTCATCGTATGCTACAAAGTTGTGTGCGTTACGCTTCACTGTCTTACACTCATGGCATACAGATTCAGTGGACTTCATTGATACCTTGAGGAATACCTTCCCACATTTCTTACAGTTAGTTGTTTGGCTCATTTCAAATCATCTCCTGTAACTATGGTCGCATTCGTGCCTTTTACCTGAGTCCACTTCTTCCATAATTCTGTCCCATTTCATTTGCATCAGTTCAGCCTTACCTTCACCAACGGGCGCACGACATTGTATGTTACCACATAGAAGGTCGCCTACCTTAATTGGCACACAATCTTCCACTTCCGGCCCCATCTCCCATCCTGCATAATTCTCAAAATCTGACACTTTAACAACTTCAACTGTACCACAGTAATAACACTTGTATTGTTTAATCATCTTTACTCACTTCCATTAATTCCTGCTCAATCGGTTTATGGTCAGGCAACCATACCCCACCCAACCAATATAAAAATCCAATCATTCCTAATCCGCATAGTAGTTCAATCACTCTTCTTCACCTTCCGCTTTTTCTGTAATATATGCAATTAGATTATCAATCCAATGCCCTTCATTCCCTTCGGCTTCGTAATTCCGCCTGTAATCAATATAACAATCATCAAATTGGCCGCTTTCAACAATGTATTTGTAATCATCAATCGTTGGCTTTCTTGTTTTTCCCGATGGGAGGGCATCAATCATAATATCTAAGACATTACCATCGTTATCCCACTTGACACATAAGGTTTCACACTCATGTTCTCCGTTCTCATCCTTTGGACATTTTTCTTCATTCCAAAGATAACCAAATCCACACGCATATCTAACCCGAAACTCGGTGTTCCATTCAATCATTTTGAATCCTCCATATCATAATATTCTCATAGAGTAAGTAACCAAATGAAACTGCAACGATTCCTAACACAATTGCTATGGGTAAAATATCAATCATTCAATCACCTCATACAAGTCTTTGATAAAGCCCTGCAAATAAACAGGGTCAGCCGCTTGCATGTTTTTAGCAACATCAGCAATCGCTTCACGCAATCTTTTGACTTCACATTCCAAGTCGAACTCTTTGTTTTTCAATTCGCTAATTTCAATTCTTAGCCCATTGATTTCTTCTGATAGTACATCGTAAGAAAGCACTCTAATATGTTCTTCGTAATCCATCTGTATCACCTCATTGGGGACTATCATCATTCTCATCAGACTCGTGCGGGAATGAGAAGTCCTCCTGTGAACCTGTCAGTATATCCACCGCTTCATCAAATGTTATATCCTTAGCACTTGCAAAGTGTTCAATGTAATCCTTAGTCATGTTCACGAAGTCCTTCGCATCATCAGACTCATCGAATACCCACGGCTCATCCTTGTCTATCAGTCCTGCAATCTTGGCATCCTCAAACGCTGCTCTCATCACAGTAGTAGCCGACCCATCTTCGTTAAACCAATTAGGGTCTTTAGCAATCCTCACCTTTTGGAAGGCAGGGTCAATCACTATGCTGTGTGGAATCATATAGAACCAAGTGATAGGTTTCTCAAATAACTTGGCAAAGTAAGTGAACACCATGTGTGACATGACTCCCTTACTCATGGGTGTGTCCATGAAGAAGTCGGTACACCAAAACGCATGAAGGTGTGCTGTATCTTTAGCATTCTTCAGTATGTCCTCAAAGGAATCTTTGATTGCTTGGATAGGTAGCATCACCTCTTCGGGAATGTACAGTGTACCAGCCTCGTCTGCCATCTGCATGTCAAGGTGGAACTCCTGTATCTGTTCCATGAAACTCTTCTTCACTGAGCACCACCTGTGAACTTTGTGAAATTAGTAGCATCACTAATCAGATTGTTAGCATCCAACCAATTAATCCAATCACTACACTGCGGTAGGTTGATGTCAAGAGTCCAACACTTACCATTGTTAGCGTTAGAATCATTCAGTTCAATATTGATTTGATAACCGTCACTGTACTGAACTATTCCAATCACATTGCGGTAGTATATCTTTTCAGGTGAAGCAAGAGAGTAAAACATCTTCGCATCGTACTTCGCAAGCGAGTCAGTTACTTCAGGTGGTACAGTAAACTTACGGGCATACCCATACTCTCTGTTACCTTGTGAACCCCAACCCTGTATGTGTAGTTGGTTAGTACCTGTAGTGTTGCGTAGTTGCAACATAGGTGTTCCGGTCTTTACTTCTTTGTCTTTCTTGTAGTCGTCGTTAATGTTTGTCATCATTCATCATCTCCTTTGTTTGTTACTTTCTTCACGAACATCATATTGTTTGGGCAATCTGTGTACAGTTTCTTGAGTTCATTGTAGTTGTCGTTACCTTTAGTCATAAGTGCAAGGTGAGCAGTAAGTGGCTCATCATAATCTTCAACCACTGCATTCATATCAATCCGATAATCATACTCTAACGAGGACACAGCGAACTGTGGTTCATCAGTGGTGACATTGAAATCATCATCAATGTATTTGATTAGGAAGTTAGATGGGTCTACCCTTAGACTCATCTGTTCATTCAAACGGTTGCACAATTCAAACGCTTCAGACTTACTCGTGAAGAAGTATGGTAACTTGCAAGAGTCATCTTGCGTAGTGGGTTTCCAACCTGAGTAGTAACTTCCAGCACCAACACGCTTTGAATTAAGATAGACGAAGTACAACTTAGGTGCTTCGACAGGTTGCCACCAATGCTGATGTACAGGTACTCCGAAGTGCATAGTAGTATTACCTTGAGTGTATATCCAACCGTTCACTGTGTCACCAACCTTACGCTTCTTTGATTCGCTAACCAAGTGTCTGTTACGAACAGTGTCAAGCCACTGCCAAGCATCCCATCTGAATGTACGACCACGACCCTTAGTAACTTGTACTGCCTTCTCGCTCTTGACCATGCGGTTGAGAGCCTTGTTGATGTATCGTAATGTTTCCTTATCATCCATCACATGAGTCAGCATACGCTCATTACCCTTAACAGGTTTCGTTTGCAGTGGGCCTTGTATTGTTTCAATGACTTCACCATAGTACCAATAGTCACCCTCTCTCAAACCATACTTCTTGTATAGTTTCAATTCCTTTTCCTCTTCAAGTAAGCCCGCAGCAAAGTGTGTCTGCTTGTAACCGTAACTACCTGAAATACTATTGTAGTGTAGTCGTACAAATCTCTCATCGAATACCCAATCTCTTTGGAATGCACCCTCATCATCTCTGTACCAACCATCAGCCACGATGCCAGCCTCAATCAATGCCGCCAACTTCGTGCGATGATTAAGCATCTGCTTCGCACTAATCTCTCCGTCTTGTCCTGCGTTCAGTAACTCATACCTAATCGCTGTGTCCATCGCACACTCAGCCGATGGGTTTTGTATGTAACCAAGTCCTAACTTAGTTATCACTTCATCATCTGTGAAGGATAACCTGTCACCAATCAGTCCCATGCTTGCCCATGTCTCTGCACTTCTGTACCCTGTAAAGTACATGCTTCCACCATATCTTCCCATTTCATCATCTCCTGTTTTCATCTTCTATCTCTATTTCAGTTTATATACTCTTCAATTATTTCCAATAGTATTTCCTTCTGTCCGTTCTCGTCTGTCGCTATCAGCACTAACTGTGCAAGTCCGTGTCTTGTCTGTATCATTTCTTCACTTCCTCTATGTCTAATCCTAATGTTCCATACAACCAATCAATGAAACTTTCATCATTCATATTTTGCTGTACGCATTCTATACATTCTATCGCTTTTCTATAATGGCTCATTTCTTTTCACCTTTCTTTTTCATGTTCTCTAAGAAGTCAGCCGGTAAGTCACCCGCTTCAATCATAGATTGTATCAGCATGTTAGCGATACCTTCTCTCTTTTCCATGTCGCCTCCATCAAGCACAGCCTTGACGACTTGACGCTTGGCTTCGACAACCATGTTGAATCTCTCATCAATAGTATCAGCAACGGATAGGTACACAGCATGTACTGAGTTACTGTCCTGTCCGATACGATTGACTCTATCCTCTGCTTGCTCTTCCCATCCCGGCACCCACTCACGCTCAACGAATACTACTGTGTCTGCTGCGGTCAGTGTGATACCTTCCTTCGCTGCCATTGTACTACAGAGGATGACATCAAGCCTACCATCTTGGAATGCTTCAACAGCCAACTGTCTTTTGTTGGCGGGCATGTCACCACTGATACCAGCGAGCCTCCACTTCTTATCCTTATCATTAGATAACTCCATCCATATACCCTTGAGTACATCTTGGTGGTGAGCAAAGACAACCAACGGCTTGCCTGTAATCTCATTGTAATCCTTGATGTACTGAACAGTGGATGGTACTTTGATAAGACCACACTCATGTCGTAGTGCTGTAAGCATGTTAAGCACGAAGCCCTGTGGTAGTCCTTCACCATTTACATACATCTCATACTCATCCATCCATGTACGATGCAAGTCTTTGTATCTCTTGACATCAGCCTTCGATGGTTGAATGTCATGTATGGTACGAACCTTGTCAGGTAATTCAGTAAGGACTTCACTCTTGAGTCTGCGAATACAGAAGTCCCTTGTCCTACTGTGTAACTCATCAGTGTTACTCGCACCACTGAAGTCCCAACCGAATCTTGTTTCATGTCCATCACAATAGGATAGTCCATAGTTGAAGAAGGATGGGAACTCATTAGGTCGTAGGAGATTGAGTGTAGTAAAGAACTCATTAGGTCTGTTAGTGATTGCTGTACCGGACAGACAGATGACAGACTCAGACTCCTGTGCTACAGATAGTGTAGCCTGTGTACGCTTGGCCTTACTGTTCTTGAGATAGTGTGACTCATCACACACTACGATGTTGAAGCCGTAGTCAATCAGTGCATCCTCTCGGTAACTCATAATGTCGTAGTTACACACCACGATGTCAGCATTAATCTCCCCTGCAACGGTACGCATATCCACTCCCATTTTCTCAAGATAAAGCACTGCATCTTCTCTTGTCTTTACATCTTGTTCCAATGCACCTAATGAAAGAGCCAATTCTTTACACTCACTCTTTGTCATAGGTTTGTCTTTCCTTCCCTCAAGTACCACAGTGTTCAATGATGGTAGCCATGTCTTGCATTCCTTCAACCAATTGTACTTCACACTTGCAGGTACTACAATCAATGCAGGTAGTTTGTCTTGGTTCAATCCTATGTGTGCGATGGCTTGGATGGTCTTGCCGATACCCATGTCATCACCAATCAAACAACGGCCACCTGCTAACTGTGCAAACTGCACACCGACATATTGGAATGGGTACAACTCATAACCTTCGGGGAATACTTCAGCCAATGCTTCTTGCATCTCTTCAACTGTGTTAGTATCAGACAGTGATGCTGCACCACTGATGGCAACTCTCTTGGCTCTCTCTTCCATGTAGGTATGTATGTCAGGTATCTTCTGAATCTCGTCAGCCAACTTACCACACCATTCATTATCCTCATACTTGCGTAGCCTTTCGACAAGAGGCACAGCCTCAGTGATACTGATACTCCATGTCTTAGAGTTGGGGTCGTACTTGCGACCTTGACATCTCTTGACTTCACCCATCACATCCCCACGCATGATGGGGTCAGCGATGTAGGGCCAAGACAATCTCAATGCTGAGTTGCCAATCAACTCAACAGTAATGTCCTGCTTAGTAGGTGGTGGCTTACTTACTTCACTGCTCGCCTGTTGTAATACTACATTGAGCGTAGTATCATCAGGCCACAAGCCTTGCTCAATCATAATGTCCACAGCCTTAGTAATAGTATCAGCCTCATTCTTCAGTGACCACTTCTTCAAGTCACCATGATACTTGACAGCAGGGAATCCTAACTGTTGCTTGAGTGCATTGTTTAGTTCAGGTAAGTAACCACAGTTGATTACGATTCTTTTAGTCGTGAAAGTTTTTCCCCATCGGTTAGTCCATGAGTCATCCACGAATGAGAAGTGAACTCGTAGGTCAACAGGTGGTTGCCATGCTTTCTTAGTTGCCTCCACTGTAGTCTTCGCCTCGTTTGTAGTCAGACCCAACTCTGTCAACCTCTCTATGTATGCATCTACATCAATGGTTTCCCTGTTGTTCAAGTCAACATTGATGTCAAGTATGACACCCTTGTACAGCGATGTCTTCTTGTCTTGCTTGGCCTTCTCTTCCTTTGCCTTGCGACCACGCTCACGCATGTCATCAAGGAAGTCCTCGATTTGGTCAGCGTGTTTGACAAGGCCAGCATCAATCAATAGGCGTGGCAACTGTGTGTTCCTATACTTGTAGAATCTTTCAGCCGCTTCTTCAAACTGTAGTGAGTAGATGGTATCTTGCTGTGCAATCTTAGAGAAGAAAGGCCAATCGGGTTTGTTAGCACCCTGTCCATCCTCTTCGATAGGTTCACCATAGCCTACGAATACTCTAATCATTTTGTGTAGTGTATGTTGATTCATTCTTTCACCCCTATTTTTATTCCGTCATAGAAAGGAACTTCTTCGCCCCACCAATCATCATCAAAGGATGGCAAGGTAACATACCATTTGTAATTCCTTTGTGTCACTTTGATACCTAGATGCGTAAAGGTATTCATCCTTGCCTTAGTAGTCACAGTCTTGTACCCACATGAGTCAAGTGAGATGTAGTTAGGATGAATGGTAATGATAGGATGACCATGTAACTTAATCTCAAACGAACCATCAAGACCTACATACAGTCTTGTGTTATTTGCTATCGGCTTACCCTTGCTTGGGTTCTTTGCTTTCTTCATCAATGCTAATGCTTCTTCGTAGTTCATTCTAATTCCTCCTTTGGATGGTTCTTTGTGTCCATCATTTGTTTCCAAGTTAGTTCACCACCATCACCCATGTTACAAGCGAAACCTATGTCTAACTGTACTGCCTTCTTGTATATCCACTTAGCAATCACTGCTCTTTGGAATGGTGTCATGTCACCCTGCAATATGAAAATGTATTCTTCTTTCATCAGTAACAACTCCTGCATACAAATCCTTTCTCACTTTCAATGAAGTCATAGATGAACTCATTGTCTTTGACCTTGTTACACACAGCACACTGTACACCATGAGCATCATGTTTGATTCTCTTCTCGGTAGCCAAGCACTGCATACAAGTATCAGGGTCATGGAATGTAAAGTGATGAGGTGCAAACTCTGTACCACATGTATAACACAACTTACCTTTAGCATTCTTGTCGGGCTTGTGCCAACCACAGTCATCGCATGAGATGACACTACCATCCTTGTCAATGTGAGTCATGGTAGGGCTGTCACTTCCACACGAAGGGCAAGCCTCGGCAGGTTCACCATCATCCTTCATGTATGGTTCCATGCAAACTTCACAGTATGATTCTGTGTCATGGAAGAAAGACTTCTGACCACAGTGCCCACATATCTCATACGCATTGATGACTTTGTAATCATACTCAAGTAAATCTTCCCACGCTACATCATCACTGAAAATATCAGAAGCCGTGGGGCCATCCACTTTTCCCTGACCACCACCGGAGTAGAAGCCACCGTATCTATCTTCGATAACATTCTTACCGACAGGCATACCAATAACTTCAGCAATGTATTCTTGCTGTGCTTTGGTTTCAACAATGTGACTACAGTACAGGTCACGAATCATAAGTATCAAGTCACCAACATTGTCATAGGGTTTGCCGGTAGCATGTGTGTTGAGTAAGTCATAGAGAATACACAACTGTACACCTGTGCGACCATGACCACCAGCACACTGTGTTGATACAGTCTTGAGTTGCTTCTCAAGTATGTCCTGTGCAAGTGCGTACCAAAACTCCGGCCCAACTTTAGGTATGCCAAAGTCAGGGAAGTCAAGTGCAATGATAGGTGGTGGTGCTTCAGCCTTGCCTACGAACTGACCACACAACCAACCTTCCGGTACAACTGTATTGTCATTAGCCTTGATTGAATACACAAGGGTTTCATCCGGCCCCATCGCAAGGTCAGGTATGAAGTCCAACTTGTGCCAACCACCACTACGGTTCTTACCACCACCATAGACATTTACACCTGTGTCCGTAGTAAACACAAGCAACTGTCCTGAATGGCAAGGTGGTTTAGGTGTGTAATTCCACTTTGGTTTGCTCTTAGTAACTGTGAAGTTACTTGGATTGTGGTTACTCTTCTTCTTGTCTGTCATCTTTCTCGCCTCTCGTCTTTGTTTTCTCGTCAATTTTTTTCTCTTACCCATATCACTCATCTCCATTTAGAATCTTGTAGTGCTGAACCATCTGTTCAGTGTTGAGTAGTGTAAGTATGTTAGCACCTATTTGCAGTGCCTTGTCACCCAATGCCACCCCATCATCAATCAATCCCTTGAGATACAATGAGAAGGCATCACTATGTCCTCCGTCTTCAATAGCATCATGATGATGGTTGAGTATGTTGATGATGTGGTCTTGAGTAGTTGGTGGTGACTTCACATTAGGTAATGTCATGTCATACTGTGGCTCAGGCACAGGTAGTGAAACTTTGTTGGTTACTTGCTTCATCAACTTCGCTTTCATGTTGTCTTTGTGTTCAGCACAAAAGCCACAGAATGCAACACCACATGGGATGAATGTATCTTGGTAGTGTGCCTGTCCATACTTACCCTTTGGGTGTCGGAAGTGACTGCCAAGACTGAGGGTAGCATACGATAGAAGAGGGAACTCTTCTTCCTGTAAGCCAAGAGGATTATCACGAAGGTAGTTGATACCTTTCTCCATCAAGTCTTGGTACTCATGGAATACATCTGTCCTGTCAGTACCGGACTTGCGATACTTGGTCTGAGTCAGTACATCAATGGCAGCGTAGTACACATTGAAGAAGAAGCGTGGTTGGATGGACACAGACTTCTTGCCTGTACCCCAATCAAGTGCCATCTCTTTCATGAACTTGTTGAAGAAGCAACCATTGTTGTGTACTGCATGTTCCAAGTCATTGATTGCACCAACCAATTCCTGTAGCCTGTCATTGTCAGGACACTCAAGGAATGCTTCGATACATTGTAGTGCTACCTTGCCAAGTCCGGTAGCCTTGCCGTAAGCAGCACCGCCGTAACCACTACTCCACTCAAGATTGTAGATGTCCATGAGTAAGTCAAACATGTGAGTCATAGTCTTGATGTCCATTGGGTAGTTCTCAATAGCCACATAGTAGTGCTGCCTACCTGTAGGTAGGTCAGAGTCACCTGTAATATCAATCCAATTATCACTACCATAGATAGCATGAATGACAGACATAGGTAGGAAGGTGGAGTTGGTAGTTGTAGTGCGTGTGTGTCTTGCTTCGCCAAGTGATACAGCAAGGCAAGCATTGGTAAGCCAGCCAGCAAATGCACCAGCAAGCACAGCAGTTTGAGCAGGGTTGTGCAGTGGGCCACCTGTGAATTGGTGGAAGTGATTGGACAGCCAACCGTGTTGGCGATGGAAATTGTACAGGCCAAACTCAAGACCACCCTTGAAAGCATCAAGGTATTCAGCAGCATCGTATGGCTGCGGCTCGTAATTACCATCATTGTCAAGCACGACCCAACCACTTGCTGCTTGAGTCCACCGCTCACCAACCTTCGGTTCGTCAGATGCTATGTAAGGAACTCCATACTTGAAGCACTGACCTGCATGATGGGAGAGATGGTTGCCTGTTGGATGGATGACTACTGCACCGGATGGCATACCCTCACGAAGTGCCTGTTCCATAAGGTCAAGTTGCTCGTCACTGTTGTCACTGACTCTGTGTACATGAGTGATGGTGACTCTCTCTTCACCGTGGAATGTACCACTGATGGTGACACCCTTTGGTGGTGGAGTGATAGGTCGTGCGCCCTCACTGCCACGCAGTTGTGTAAGATAACTGCTGTGGGGGTACATGCTTGACGACCTTGATTCTGAAGTGACATCTCCACTGAGCATTGATACGAACTCCAACTCAATCTTGTCGGGGTCAATACCCAACTCCTTCAAGTCAGCACGAGAGTATGGGTCATCATTGATAGGCAAAGCAACCTTGATACAATCCTTGCTTGCAGTGATGCCATCATTGTCAGCACCCATGAGGATGTAATGATTAGGAGAGATAACACATGATGCAGTAGCATCAATGTATCTTTGGATGATGATGCAACCTTCGGGGTCAATAAGACCATGCTCATACATGGGTTTGTCGGACTCATCAACACTGAGCATAGTACCAATGATGCGCTCCAATACATCGGTTGCCTCTTGTATGTTGTTAGCAACTGATGACTCAAGCACACCGGGGCGTGGCTGTAGTGGACATGCACGAATGAATATAGGCCATGTCAAATCACTTGAGTTGATGAGAGCAAGTCCCTCCAACACATAGTCCTTGACCCAAATCGCATACACATCTTCATGTGCGTGTTGTAACATCTTCAATGCTGTCGCCTTCTCTTCTGTACCCAACAAGTCAAGCCTGTATGTATTCAGGTGTTGCCAATTCATGTTGAGCATACCTGATTGCTGTGCCTTCTTGTGCTTCTCTAATGCTGCTGCCTTCTGACTTACCATGTTTCTCATCTCCTTCTTCATAATCAGTTTATATATTCTTCAACTCAGTTCACTGTTTCAATCTTATCTGCGTATGCGCCTTGTCTATCTTTGACATCTTCTTCACACCAATCCATCCACTCAGATATACTGTCGAACATCTCAGGCATGTGAAGTTGGTAGGTGTATTCTTTGTCACCACACAAGATAACATAGCCCTCATGTGTAGCGGCAATAGGTTTCATTTGAAACAACTCTTCGTATGCTTGTGGCCCTATCATTTCACTCACTCCATATTGTAGGTGTGGATGTCAGTCGTATTCTTTTACCCTCTAACATCCAAGTGTTGATTGTGATACCATGTGTCTTAGCCCATGAGCGTAGCCTTGCTTCGCTAAGTACAGGTGTGATGTCTTGCTGTATCTTCTTGCCACCCCTGCTAAGTTCAGTACGAGTGGTAGCATCAAGCATACGCTGGCGAGTCATGTACGCCACGGTTGCGCCCTTGCCATACACAATGTGTAAGGTTCTATCAGTGTGCTTCATGTAAGAATACTTCTTAGTGAACCACCCATCCTGTGTCCATGCAGGTACTATACCATGTGGGGAGTCTGTAACTATGCCGTCAAAAGTTTTCGGATTCATCAACTCTAACTTCTGTAGTAGTTTATATATTCTTCAACTTCAGTCCATCGTTTTTCTTTCTCGCAAGATGTTTGGTTTTGGATTCAAGACTTTTGGCATTGTGTATCATCATGCTTGTAGTGTGTCGGTCTATAGATTATGTGCGCCTTCACTTTCCTCACTTTCCTCACCATTCACTTCACTCAATATGAGGGTACGAGTTATCCTCACTTTATTCATACTCCTTAATACATACATTATATTGAGAGTAAGACTACTGATGAAGTGAAGTAAGCGTGTCCGATTTGGTATAGTCAAAACGAATGAAGTAAGTGATGAGGTAAGTGAGGAAATGAGGATTGTGAGGGTGTGTTATTTCATGGTGAAAGTAATAGGGCAATCACCTTCACCCTCCCCCAAGAGTGCGAGAGGAACAGTCAAAAGCATCAGACTTGAGTATGCGCTTCGCTCGCATCGAAAAAGTTCAGGAGATTTTCTTCCCGCATTGCGTAGGCGAAGTCAAAGCGGCAAGAGGCCAACCCATATGGGTGCGATGCAATTACTCGCAAGGCTGGACTATTTGTACAGGCGTAAGCGAGGCATCGTTACCCCCCGCCTTGCGTGTTATGAGGATTTGTAAATAAAAAAAAGCCCCCGCCACCCCCGAAGGGGTGACGAGGGCGACTGACCCGCAAGGGCTAAACGCTGCACTGCAAGCCTGTTCACAGGCTTGAGAAGTCCAACTTGGAGAAGTTGTCCTGTATGTACATGAGTGCTTTGGCTTTGGTGGTAGCCTTGCTACCGTTTGCACGAGCCAAGCGAATAATCTTGGAGTGGTGCATACCTTCGACCATGCTTAGCGTGTATGAGTTGGTTGGCATTTGACCAACCTTGCCGACGGCTTCGGCTTGCTTGTACACGAACTCGCCACACTTGTCCTTGACAGCCTTACGCATGTCCTTGCAGTTGGCTTCGTTAGCAGCAGCCCACTCTTCAGGGAAGTGAGTACGAGCAGCAGCCGAAAGAGCCTTCTTCATGCTTGGGAGTGGGCGGGCAACGCCGTTCTTGTCATTGAAACCGGTGACGAAGAACGCCTCTCCTGCACCTACTTTAGCACTGATTTTCTGAGCCTTGTTCGCTCTCTTGAGTGCTTGGCGCATGTTGGAAACTGTAACGATGAAAGCGGAAACTTTCACGCCATCCTTGCGCTCATGCTCAAGTGCAAGGATATTAGCGAAGTGCTTTGCTGTGCTTGCATAGGATGGTGTACCATCTTTAGCAGCCTTAACGCCTACATCCATGTAGGTGTCCATGTAGTTTCCAAGTAGTGACTTTAGCAAGTCGGACTTCTTGTATGTGTGCATAGTGTATATGTGGACTCCATCTTCAACAACCGAATCAAACGCAGGTACGCCCTCTGCCACACTCTCAGGTGTGAACGGTAGGTCGATGGTGCGCTTGTTAGAGGACATAAAATCCTCCAACACAGGGGCGAACCCCTGCATCTGTAGGGTGTACCCTACGCTTCGGTCTATCTGCAAGCCACATGGTGTTTGTGTTGTGTCATTTGACATCTCAATACCTCACATTTCTCTTCTGTAGTAGTTTATATACTCTTGACCTTCAATGCAGCGATTTTGAGTTGTAAGCACATACATACATACACCCATAGCGCATAGTACAAAGCATCTGAATGAAGGCACTAACGCACCCATATGGGTTGGGTCAATGGTCGCTATTCATGGGGGTGCGCCTAACGGCGGGCTATGGGGTACTACTTGTATACGGGGGTGGGGGGAGTATCAGACGGTGAATCTATAGATGCGTGTACGCAAACGCATGTGGGGTGGGGGCTGGAATCTATAGAACCGCCCACTACGCCCATGCCTCACCCCCACACTCCCACCCGTAAGAACCCCATAGCACAGAGCAGTACCCCACTCTATAGAACGGGGTACTGAGCCATAGCATGGCCCCATAGCATGGCCTTAGAAGGAGTCATAGCACAGTGCTATCCCATAGCACTTCTTTTAGTCACGCACACCTTTCGGAAAAAAATTACAGAAAACGATTTTTTATATTACTGTGCTATAGGCTATGCCATGACAGCATTTGAGCAAGCATGGGCATTGCTCAAATCATCAATTCATGGCATGGCTGAAGATGACTATTGGAATATGGTAGATGCTATGCAAAATCTTACAGAAGAAGATTTTAGAAATCCAAATAATGAAGTGTTGATAAGTAACCCTCATTATTATTGGGATGATTTTTTCAATTCATGGTTTGAAGTAGGTAATACCACATCATCTAATCAACCCCCTCCGGTAAGAAATGATTTGCGTTTTGATAGACAAGCAGTATTACCAATTGAAAGAGATGAAAAATTACCTAAAGATTATTCAATACGACATGATTTTCTTGAACCAATTACTCCATTAGAAGAAAGAGTTGCAGATAGGCCACCGGTAAGTCATATAGAATGGAACCCAAATACAGGTAAATATACTCTAAGGGGTACAGGGGATGAAGAGTTATCAACTCTTAAACCGGGAATGCCTATGGGTCAAAGTCCTTTTCCTGAAGGCGATATGCCATTACACAACATACTTGGTGAAACACCTAAACAATTCCGAAGAAAAAATTACTATAGAAAACTTTTAACAGGGTTACTAAATGCAGGTATAAGCATTGATTCTGATGATAGAAACCGACAATCTAATCCATTCCATCAAAAGTTCTTAGACAACTTACCGCCTAATTTAGAAGCAATTAACAACTCTGATGCAAGTGGTAAAATAGGTTATTTTGACCCAATTCATTACAGACGCAAACCAATATTCAAACCTACTTCTGAATTATATGAAGAATTAGGTAAAACAAAAAGAATGAGAGCGAAAAATAGACCTGAATTAGACATTGCATTATCTGATTTAGCAAGACGAGATTATGGTGCTATACCAATACGAAGTTTACCAATGGAACATGTGCGTGAACCAATAAACACAACACAAACAAGTCTTCCTGTATTCGATGATGAATACAATTTAATTGAGGCACCTCGTAAGTTTCCGTTAGTTCCTAATTTACAATTTTCATTTGGTGAAAATCACCCTCTTCCGCCTTCCCCATACTATAGACTCAAAGAGAAGAGTAATTAATTTCTTATACTCACCCCCTATAGGGGGTGCATGGCAAGTCCTTTTTCCCAAGCATGGAAAATACTAAAATATTTCAAAAACCCACACGACGAAGAAAGGTCTTATGGTGGCGTTTCTATGCGTGAGCATCCGTTATTTGGGCAAGAAAATTATCGAGGCACAGGGCGTGACGCACCTCAAATGATGGCGGAAATGGATGACCCACGAGGGGTTGCTGATGATATATTAATGGAAACTCCACCTAAAAGACAAGACCCAATTAACATATTTGACCCAAAAGTTCGTGCTGGTATGATGGCAGACAGAATGGGAGAAATTATAGATGAAGATGAAAAGACTGATGATGCTATGGAGTCACCTAATCAATCTCCTGTTAGAAC
>CEON01022567.1_pt1 | contig 19583 bp, 8 predicted proteins | sample 530291 | NCBI WGS metagenome assembly CEON01 (sample SAMEA2619888, study PRJEB7988) | marine metagenome | biome: marine biome (ENVO:00000447); feature: surface water layer (ENVO:00002042); material: "saline water (ENVO:00002010), including plankton (ENVO:xxxxxxxx)" | depth 5 m
ATTACTTATCAGAAAGATGTTTAGTAGTACAAGCTGCTAACAACTTTGCATTACTTAAGTAATATTTATAATAAAGAGTTAGGCGCTTCGGCGCCTAGCGCTTTATATTTAACAATTTTTATTATATTATATCATGGAAAAAAAGATTAAAAAATCTCCAGCTAAACCAAGCTGGATAATAAAAGACAGGTTGTATGAATTAGATATGCAAATAGTACCACCTGTATATATATTAAAGTCAAGAGGTTTATACTTTTTTGACGAAGAAAAAGGTTACGAAAGAGAAATTAAATACTGTAGAAATCAAAAAACAGTATTTGTAGACGAAATGAAAGGGCCACAAAGACTTGGCCATATTGTTTTTAGAAACGGACAATTATTTGTTGAAAAAGAACAATCAATATTACAAAAGTTTTTATCAATATATCACCCTGAAGCAAATAAAACATTTAAAGAGTTTAGTGCTGAAAAAGTTGCTGCTGAAGAAATAGATATTTTAGAATATCAATTAGAAGCTATGAACGCTGCAAAAGCAATTGATATTGATAAAGCTGAAGCAATATTAAGAACAGAGTTAGGAAATAAAGTATCTAGCATGACTTCTAAGGAGCTTAAAAGAGATACTATGATATTTGCTAGAAATAATCCAGAACTCTTCTTAGATCTTGTAAACGATAGCAACATAGATATTAGAAATATGGGTATCAAAGCTGTTGAGCAAGGTTTAATTTCATTATCAGGTGACAACAGAACGTTTAAATGGGCTTCAAATGATAGAAAGCTTATGGATGTTCCATTTGATGAAAATCCATATTCAGCATTAGCATCATGGTTTAAAACCGATGATGGTGTTGAAGTTTTCAAGTCTGTTGAAAAACAATTGAAATAACAATCATTTATAGAGTGGTCGTCTCTATAGATGGCCACTACTATAAAAAAATTAACTATGGCAATAAACGTAAATAACGTATATAAAACTGTTTTATCTATATTAAATAAAGAGCAAAGAGGTTATTTAAACCCTTACGAATATAATAATATAGCTAAACAAGTACAGCTTGAAATATTAGAAAAACTATTTTATGATTATAATAGATTTTTAAATATTGAAAAAGCTGGTCGTATAAACGAAGAGTTCGCTGATATACCAGAAAAAATACAAGAACAATTAGATGAGTTTTATGCTTCATCTACTATAAACTTAAGTACTGGTGTTGGTACTTTACCTACAGATTTATATAAGGTATTAGACGTGACAATGACAAATCAAACTGTTGAAATAGAAAAAATAGATAAAAATAGACTTCCTTATCTTCTATCTTCGCCACTAACAGAACCATCAACAATGTTTCCTGTATATTTTCAGAGAGCAACTGACTTTGAGGTTAGACCTACAAGTATAAGCAGTGTATTAATGCAATACATAGCTGTGCCTGCAGATCCACGATGGGGTTATACAACTAACGCTACATATGGTACTAACATATATGATAGCGTAACTTTTGTTAATGGAGGATTAATAAACAACAGAACGTTAGCTAGTACAGCTGCTGGTTATTCAGAAAGTGGCTCGTATACTAACGGCACATACACTTCATTTACTACAAGTGGTAGTGGAACAGGTGCTTCATTAACTTTAACTATAGCTGGTAACGATCCAACAACATTAGTAGTTGGTTCTCCAGGTAGTGGATATGCAGTTGGTGATACTATAACATTTGCACAGAGTGCAGTTGGTGGTAGTGCTGATATTGTATACACTATAGTAGCAGGTGATACATTTGATAGTAGTACAAGAGGTTCTACAGATTTTGTATTACACCCATCACACGAAACAGAGTTAATAATATCTATACTAGCTTATGCAGGATTTACTGTTAAAAATCCTGAAGTATTCCAAGGAGCAATACAGTTAGGTCAAGGTACACAAATGGTAAAACAACAACAATAAGATGAACGGATTATTAGGAACAACAAGCGCGGAACAGTACTATACTAAAAGCCAGCAGTTTACAACTACATCAACACAAGCTAGTAATGGTGAATATACATTAACTGTATCTAACTTACCTGCTAGTGAAGCTGATTTTATGGTATTTGTAAATGGTACTGAGATTAATCCTAGCACATACACATATAATAGCTCTACTGGAGTTATAGACATAACATCAAATTTACCTGTATTAAACGATACTGTTTTAGTAGAGTTTTTAGATAGAGAGCTTGGTGATTATAGATATATATCTTTTCAAAACTTAGTTAACAACTTTGTTATGGGTTATGTAGGTAATGGTAAATTAATAGGACACGCTGATAGATCTGAAATAATATTCCATATAAAAAGAGGTATACAAGAATTTAGCTATGATGTATCTCGTGTAGAAAAAATACAAGAAGTTGAAGTTCCACCATCATTAACAATACCTATGCCACAAGACTATGTAAGTTATGTTGGTATTCATTGGATAGATGATAACGGTGCCGAGCATCCAGTTTTTCCAGCTAGATTTACATCAAGACCTAGTGAATCAGTAGCACAAGCTGATAATGGAGATTACTTATTTGATGAAGCTGGTGGAGTGTTAACTTTAAACCCAAGTGTAACTGAAAACAGATTTGATAGTTTTAATCAAGATGTTTTTACAGGATCTCAACAAAATGATGATTACTTTTTATATACTCACTATATAGCTAATAGACTTCACACGTTTTCTAGTAGATACGGTATAGATCCTCAAAACGCTAACATAAATGGTGTATTTGTTGTAGATGAAGTTAATGGACAATTTGGTTTTGATAGCTCTATGAATGGTAGAGTTATTACTATTAAATATGTATCTGACGGCTTAGCTACAGACGGTGAAATGAAAATACATAAAATGGCTGAAGACGCATTATATAAATACACAATATTTAACATGTTATCTACTAGAGCAAACGTACCTGAATATGTAGTTAATAGATATAGAAAAGAAAGAAGAGCTGCAATGCGTAACGCTAAGTTAAGATTATCTAACTTAAATATTAAAGAGCTTACGCAAGTTATGAAAGGTAAATCAAAACACATTAAACACTAATAAATGCCTGAAATTAAGAATAATTTTCTTCAAGGTAAAATGAATAAAGACCTTGATGAAAGGATAGTACCTAAAGGTGAATACTTAGAGGCGCAGAATATTTCATTATCTGAATCAGAAGACTCTGATGTTGGAGCTATAGAAATAATAAAAGGTAATGAAAAAGTTAATGCTAGTATTACAATGTCAGGTAGTCCTGAAGTTATTGGTTATGTTAGAGACATAGCTAATAGAAGAATTATATATTTTATAACTAACTTCGCAGGTAATGATACAGAGAATATTAGAAAAATAACTAGAGCAAAAGGTGCTGGTTCTACACATTCTTCAGGAACTGCATATAGTAGTAGTAGCACTGATAACTGTATGATAGTATCTTATGATATTGACACGGGATCTACTAATACACTTTTATCAGGTGCTTGGCTTAATTTTAGTAAAAATCATTTAATAACAGGTGTACAAGTTATTGATGATTTATTATTTTGGACAGATGATTATAATCAACCAAGAAAAATAAATATAAAAAGATGTTTAGACAGCGGTGGTAGTACATATTATGAATATGAAGATCAAATTAGTGTAGCTAAATACGCACCGTATTTACCAATAAGATTAGTTAATAGAAATGGTTATTGGGCTGATAGTAATACTGCTAGTGCAGATGTTTACGCAGATAAAACAGCTAATGGTATTGCTTCTGAGTATATGAAAGATAAGTTTATAAGATTTTCTTATAGATATAAATATGAAGACGGTGAATATAGTATATTAGCTCCTTTTACACAAGTAGTATTTGAGCCTTTAAATAATGGTAATATATCTGAAACTGAAAATGCTGAACTAAATACATCAACTTTTCCAAATCAACCTTCAGTTGTAGTAGATAAACATACTGTTTATAGAACTGGTAAAGTTAATGTAATGCAAAATGCTATTAATAAAGTTATATTAAGAATACCAGTACCTAATATAAATGAAAGAGATGACACCGCAGATTATTCTAGTGGTTCTTATAGCAATGATTATAAAATAGACTCAATACAAATAGTAATAAAAGAGTCTGACGGTTTAGCTATAAAAGTAATAAAGACATTAAACATAAGTGAGCTAATTAGCAGTGACTTTGATTATTATCAAGAGAAGTTTGCTAGCAGCGGCGACACATACGATAGACAAGTTGTTAAATATGTTTATAAATCAGAAAAACCATATCAAGTTTTACCTGGTGATCAAATAAGCAGGGTTTATGATCAAGTACCATTAAGAGCTAAAGCTTTAGATATAGTTGGTAATAGAATAGTTTTTGGTAACTATATAGAGAATTATGATTATCCTTTAGATCAAGGTAGTAAAAAAGGTATTGATTACACAATATCTTCAACACCTAAAGGTGACGTTAACCACGGAACAACACATGGTACATTAAGACATGATGAGTTTGCTTATAAGTTTCATAGCTTAAAACAAAGAAGAACTTATCAAGTTGGTATTGTATTTGCAGATAAATATGGTAGACAATCACCTGTTATATTATCTTCATCAACAGCAGACGATGCAGATACTATAACTATAGATCCAAGTGTAAGTAACAAAGTTGCTTTATTTAATAGTGCATATAGCTGGAGTAATTTACAACAAGCTTTCGGTTTAGCTATGAAAATAAACTTTCAAGATACTCAGTTATTTAATACTAACTCAAACGTATATGATCCTGAATTTAATGCAGGTTATAACCCTCATGGTTGGTACTCATATAGATTAGTTGTTAAACAAACTCAACAAGAGTATTATAACGTTTACACATCACACCCGTTTCAAAACTGGGATAATATAGAAAACGAACCTTCATCTTTAGAATCTAATTTTAGAGGTAAAAGCTGGTTAGCTTTAATTGGTGATAATATAAATAAAGTACCTAGAAATATTAATGACTCAGATATTAATAGACCAGGTATAGCTGGATCTGATGTAGATTTATATCCTAAAGTTGTTTATTTAGGTAATACTGGTACAGGTAGTAGTGAAGGTGGTTCAGAACAAAACGATCAGCTACATGAATTAGCTGATGTAATAAGTTTAGGTAATGCTTTTGAACAAAGTTTATTTGTATCAAGTGATGACAATGAATCTGGTACTGGTGGTTTTAGTGTTTATGATTTTGTATATGCAAAAGATAAAAACCCGTTAATAGCAGAGCTTGCTAATTTAAAAAGATACTATGATTTTGGTGGTTCTACAGACGAGATAAATGGTCAAGCTTTTGTAGCTTATGTTGATAAAGATTCTGGCACGCATGCTGGTGGTAGTGCAGCTGCTGATGTTATAGTGCAAGTTCATAATAGTAACGACACATCTGCAACACTAGCCTGTCCTTTTGGTGGTGTTAATGATGCTGTAAATGGTTTTGTTGTTAATGGTACTAGAATAAAAAACAAAAATAAACCTGTTAAAGTTTTAGATTATGATACTGCTACTAAAAGAGTTACATTAGATACTAAACAAGAATTAAAAGAAGGTGATTATTTAATATTTTCTAAATATCATGAAGGTTTATCAGTATTTGAAACTGAGCCTTTTGAAAGTAAAATAGATATATTTTATGAAACAAGTAGTTGTGGTTTAGTACAAGATTTAAATGAAGACTTAAGTAATGCTTCAGGCGCTGGACCTAGTAATATACAATTTCATACTACATCAAGTGGTACTACAGATGTAACAGGTTATGCTGAAGGAACTAACAGTGGTACTTTAGGTTTTGTTAAAGCAACAGATAATGACGGTCCAAACAATACAGTATTTTATATAAACGAAGTTAAAACAGCAAATGATGTTGATGTTAGTAATAAATTTGCTATTAACAGTACCACAGGTGAAGTTACAATAGTTGGTAGCACAGAATTTAAAGGTACTAACGAAGATACTATAACATTTAAGTTTGAAGCAAACGATCCTGATAGTTCTTCTTCTTATGCAGAGTTTACAATAAACGTTACAAACTCTGCGCCTATTTTTACTACGAGTTCTGTAACAAAAGAAGTATCTAAAACAGCAGGTACTAATCATATTTTCTATAGCGATGTTGGTATAACAAACGGTGCTTCTTTAACTTCAGCGCAAAAAAATAATTTAACAGTTAGCCATGTGCTAGGTAATACTTCTTTTAATAATTATTTTACTACATCAATAAATGCTAGTGGTGCTTTAATTGTTAAAACAAGTTTAAATTGGACTACTACAAATGCTAATACGTTTTTTGGAAACAGCCAAGGTAATAGAACAATGACTATAACATTAAATGATGGTCATAGTTCTAATAATACGGCTACAATGACAATAGTTATAAATGAACTAGCAAATGTTATACCTATAACTTTATTTAGAAACACATCTGGTTTGGGTGTTTGTGATGCTAATACAAACTTTAGCGGTTATGTATCTCAACACAATGCAAATAATGCGCCTTCATACGATGGCACTTATTATACTTTATATGTAGGTAACAGATTATTTAATGATCAAAATTTAACGTCACCTGTAAACTTCTTAGCAGCTTATTATTATAATTCTGCTTCTAACGGATCTAATAATACATGGAACGAATTAGCAATAGATGAAGACGGAACTGGTATAGGCACAGATCAAGGTGAAATAACATCAATTGACGTCGTAGCAGAATGTGACAGAGATGATGAAGATGGACTATAAAAATAAATAAATATGGCAAGACCTTTAGAAATAGCTTATTACAACTCGATAATACTTTCAGGCGGCGCGTTAAACGGCGCTTATCATATTGAAGAATCTAGAATAAAAGGAGAATTTAACGGTGCTTCTATGGATTATGGTGCTAAAGCTTATGCTACAGATGAAGAGTACGGGCCAAGAAGAAGATCTAATGCTTTAATATATTCTGGTATATTTAATTCTAAAACAAAGGTAAATAAAACAAACGAGTTTCCTATAGGTGCATCTATAACTAGAGCTGTAGATATATCACATGGTAGTATACAAAAACTTTATGCTGAAGAAAATGATTTAAATATATTTCAAGAAAATAAAGTTAGTAGAGCATTAATAGATAAAGATGCTATTTTTACAGCTGAAGGTGGTAATTTAACTGTACAAGGTGTTAAAGTTATAGGACAAATAGTACCTTATTTAGGTAAATATGGAATAAGTACAAACCCTGAAAGTTTTGCTTATTTTGGAGGTAGAAGTTATTTTGCTGATAAAAACAGAGGTGTTATAATTAGATTATCAAGAAACGGGCATGAAGTTATATCCAGATATGGTATGACAGATTTTTATAGAGATAATCTACCTTTATCAACTAAAATATATGGCATGTATGATGAAGCTAAGCAACAATATATAGTTTCTATGCAAGGCACTAATATAAATGTTGGTAAAAAATCTAAAACAACTTCAGCTGAAATAGAAACATCTAATACAGGTTTTGCAACTATAGGTTTTCAAGAAAAAAATAATGGTTGGGTTAGTTTATATTCTTATAAACCACAATTTGGTATTAGTTTACAAAACAAATTTTTTACATTTAATGCACAAAATATATATCAACATTATACAGATGATTCTGTATACGGTAAATATTACGATGCTTCATTTAAAGATCCATCATATGTAAAAACTGTTATGAACGATATTCCAAGCAGTATAAAGCAGTTTAAAACTATAAATTATGAAGGCACTACAGGTTGGGAGATGGAAAGTATGGTTTGTGAAAGTGTTAATAGAGAAGGTTACACGGTTGATAGCCAAGCTGAAGAAGCATATAAAATTCCTAAAAACGGTGTAACTATAATAGATGAAAATGGTTTACCTTTAAATGTAGGTTTTGAATTAAAAGAAAGTAAATATTATAAAGAGTTAAAACAAAATATACCTTATATTAGTTCTAATTATAATATAAACTTTAACAGTAATACAATAAACCCAACATCAGGTATAAAAGGTTATCATGCTGTAATAGAGATGCAGTATTACGAACCTAACGAGGTTACAAATGAAACAAAAGCGGAATTATTCGCTGTATCAAACGAAATTAGTATATCATCATAAATAATAAAATATGGCAGTAGCAGCAATAGCAGGAGCAGCAGCAAGCGCGATCGGAGGTTTATTCCAAGGATTTGGTGCTAGAAGAGCTGCTAGAAGAGCCGCTCGAAGAGCGAGAAAATTACAGCGTGATTTAAATAGATTAGAAGCAAACAGACAAGAAATAATTGATCCATCAAGAAATATAGTTGATAGATCAGGTTTAATACAAAACAACTTTGGTAACTTACAAGTAGCGACACAAGCTTCAGAGTTTCAAGCTGAACAAGCAGATATATCTTTGGCTAGTACGCTAGATACATTAAGAGCAACAGGTGCGGGTGCTGGTGGAGCTACGGCTTTAGCACAAGCTGCACTACAAAGTAAAAGAGGTATATCAGCTAGTATAGAACAACAACAAGCTGCAAATGAAAAATTAAGAGCACAAGGCGCTCAACAAGCACAAACAGCTAGATTAGCTGAAGGATCTAGACTAGATCAAGCTAGAATGGCAGGTGATCAGTTCCAGTTTAATGTTAGAGAAAACAGAGAGCAAATGAAGATCGATAGAACAGCTGGTTTATTAGATCAACAAAGAATGCAAGCTGCTTCATTAAGAGCTCAAGCAAGTCAAGGATTTGGTCAAGCATTAGGAGCTATTGGTGGTGTAGTTGCTGGTGGTCTTACAGGTGCAGAAGGTTATGGAAACTTATTTGGAGGTGGTTCCGGCGGTTAAAATAAAAAATTATGAGTTATAGACATCCAAGATTTTATCGTGAAGATTACACAGGTTTTAGCAAGGGCATGACTTCTGCTTTTGAAACAGCTTTTACAAATGTAACTGATTATTTTGATAAAAAAATAGAAGACAGAAAAGCTTATGAAGCTGATTTACATGCACAGGGTGAAAAGATGCGTGAGCAATTAACAGCTGCAAAAGAAGCAGGTGCTACGTTTCAAAAAAGTATAGAAGATCAAGTTCAAGCGTTTTTAAAAGAAGGTTTATCAGCTGAAGGCTTAGACAAACCAGGGTTTTTTGCTCAAAACATAAAAGAAAAAAGAAAAAGTAAATTAGACTTAGATTTTGCTAATGCTAATTTTAATGCAGAAATATCCGCTGCTAATAATTTAACTGATAGAGCTTTTGTACAAAGTTTAGAAATAGACGAAGACTTTGATCATGGATCAGGTAGTTATTTAGAATATGCTTCAGTAGTTAAAGCATTACAAGGTAATTTTAAAGAAGGTGGTAGCATGGACTTTGGATATGAAGGTAAAAACAAATTTAAATTTGGTGTTACAATAAATAATCCAAGATGGAGAGAAGGTGATCCTGAAGAAGAAAAAACAATAACATATTCAGCTCAAGAAATACAGTCTTTAATAGGTGAAAATGATCCTGAAGCTAGAGCTCAAATAGAAGAAAACATAACTACATCTTTAACTACATTAAAAAACACTGCTGAAGCTGATTTAGATAAAAGATTTGCTGGTGGTATGGCTACTGGTAAAGATGGTTCAATGTACAGTGGTGAAAAATCGGTAGAGTCAACTGTTCAAAACTTTATGACTGAGATGAGGCAGCAAGATGAAAATAATCCTGATGATCCTAGTCTTATTGATGATATATTTAACAATAAAGTTAAATTTAATGATAAAATTAGATTAGAAGAATTACAAAGAGCAAATGGTGGTGGTGCTTTAGCTACTTTAGCAAAAGATGGTGAAAGTGCTGATAAACTAGCAATGTTATTAGATTTACCGCATAATGAAATTAGTTATTCTAAGAAGCTTTTAAAAGAGATGGGTATTACAGATCCTGATCAAGTTAAAAATGCTTTAAACACATTAGAAGAAGCTAAAAATAATATGGTTGAAAGATATTTGAAGAACGAGGTTATGGGTATGGGTATAACTAGTAAATATATTGCACCAAAAGAACCAAAATCAACGCGAACCGGCGGTGGTAAAACACCTAAAGTAGATCAATACGCGCCTGAGCAAGCAGAAGCAACATACGAAACTGGTAATGAAGTTATGGGAGCTATTGACGCTGCTAATGAAGTTTTAGGTGTTATGCAAGGTCAAGGCGGTGAAGCTAGTATTAGACAAACATTAGAACAAGATCCAAATGTACAGTTTAATTTTACAGCTTTAAGTGATTCATTAGAAGGTAGAGTATTTAATATTGATGGCGCTAAAGTAACAGCTAAGTCGTTTGATATAACTAGAGATGGTACTATAAAGTTTGATTTTGATAAAGACAGTGCTACTGTAGATGTAATAGGTACTGAAGAAATGTTTGAAGCAGGTGAAATTACAGAAGATCAAATAGGTGTTACGGTTGCTAAAGCAAAACAAGATTTCCAAAAAGATAGTGCTACATACAATATATATAATCCAGAGGATATGAGAAACTTCTACAAAGCAATGTCACCTGAGGCAGGTGGTTCTGGTGAATATGCTAGACAGTTCTCTACTATTGATTACGATGAAAACGCAACAGCAAACTTTATAACTGATCAAAACTTCTTAAGTAAAGCTGGTGATGAAAAATTTGATCAATGGATTAAATGGATTGATACTAGAAATAAAAGAGTTAGAGATCCTAATGGTAATTTAGTAATTGATAACTTTGGTAAACGACAGTTAATAAATAGATTTGTTCAAGAACCTGCTTTTGATAAATTAATAGATCCTGCAAGTCCAATATACAATAAGCAAATACACGAGTATTATAAGAAAAACAAAAGAGCTTTTGATGATAAACTAATTGATGCTCAAGGCTTCGGTAACTAAAATATAAAATATGACTAGATCAGAATATATTAAATCCCTTGTTGATCAAGGGCTTAGTAGAGAAGAAATACACGCAAAACTCGCAGAATTCGATGGTGCGGGAAAGCAACAAGACCCTGCAAATGTGGAGCCGGCTGCGGGGTCAAACAATACGGGCTCCAGCTCGGATCCTGGTTCTTCGGCATCACAAGAGGAACTAACTCCGTTTACGCAAAAAAATAAAGACTACATTACACAAAGAAATGCTTTCATTGATGGTACTCACGAATCAGTGCAGTCACCTCATATGCAAAAACTAACCAAAAAAGAAAGAGAGCAGATGGTGGATAAATTCATTAAACCACCAGAAATATCACAATTTAGCCAAAAAACAGGACTCGATCAAGAAGGTAAAACTCAATATTCTCAAACAGAATTTTTTAATGAGTTTGAAAATAAAATAAACGCAGTTCTTGACAACAAATATGAAGTAACTAGAGATAAAGATGGCAACGTTCAAGATGTTAGAGATAAAAACAAAGAAGAAGAATATGATGCTGCTTTAGGTGAAGGTATGTTTGGTATAAAAGATATGCAAAAAAGAAAAGTAGCTATATCAAACAAAGAGATAGGTGACGCTATATTTGATGTTGTAGAAAAAGAATTTATACAAAAAGATCCGCTTATAATAAGAAAACAAGGAGAGCATGCTGAAAAGATAAGACCTCAAATGGAAGCTTTTCAAGAAGAGTTGCTAAATAAATACCAAAGTAGTTTTACTTCAGATCCAAAAGTAAACGAACAAATATATGAAAAAATGAACGAAGAGTTCATGGCTAAATATAATGAGTTAAACAGCACGCTATATGATGATCCTCAAATTCAAGCTAGATTTCAAGAATATAATAAAGTAGCTGAAGGATATGCTAATAAAATGGATAAAAAAATCGGTAGATTTAGAGATCCTAGTTTAAAATTTTATGACAAAACAGGTTATTTAGGTGATTTGCTCGAAGGTTTAGACGTTGGTTTTACGGGCATGTTTCAAGGGTTTAGAGGTGTAAACTTAAATAAACAAGAAAAAGACGTTTCTTATACACAAGCAAAGCTGCTTAGATTACAAGAACAATTAAAAAAAGACCCTAGCAAAGGTGATGTAGAAGGTGAATATATAACAGGTACTGAAACAATAGATATTGGAACAGACGATCAATATACTAAAGTTAAAAAGAAAAAAGGTACTTTAAATAGTTTAATTAAAGAAACAGAAGCACAACTTGCTGAAGAAACAGCTGAATACGAAAAAGTACTTGATACTTACATGAAGCAAATGGATAGACAAGCTTTATTTAATCAATATTCAGTAACACAAGGTGAAGTTGGTTTAGATGATGTATTAGGAACTATAGGTTCTGTTGCTCCTTATATGGGTGTAGCTTTAATACCATATGCAGGTGCTCCACTTGTAGCAGCATCAAGCTACGGTAATTCAAGACAAGATATTTTAGCAAATCAAATGTCTGAAAAATTAAAAAAAGATGTAGCTGAGCTTACAGTTGAAGATTATATAACTTTTGCTAAAAATAACGAAGAAGATATTAATGAGTTTTTTGTTGCATCTGGTGCAGCAGCTATGGCTTATTTAGAAAGAATAGGTGCTACAAGAGTTGCTAAAAAATTTACTAAAGCTGTAGGTTTAGGTCAAGCTAATAAAGTAACTTATGGCTCTTTATTAAAAGGACATTATAAAAAGTTTGCTGAAGGATTTGGTGCACAAGCAAGTAATGCTGGTTTTTCAGGTTTATTTGAAGGTGGTACAGAAGCTTTACAAGAAGTTATAACAGGAACATCTGATTATTTTGCAGATGGTAGTATAAATGATAAAAGCATAAGCCACGCTTTTAATGATAATAAATATTTAGATGGTGCTGAGTTAAAAGAAGCTGCTGCGGCTGGTGCTTTAGTTGGTATGTTAATGCCAGGTTTAGGTGGTATTGCAAAACAAACTACAGTAGAGCTTAGAACAGCTGCTAGGATGTATTCTGCTAAGTTTAGACCTAGTAATAATCCTGCAAGAGCAGAAGCTTTTTTTAATACAATAAAACAAGAGTTAGACAGAAGATTACAAAGTGGTGATATAGATAAAGCTGAGTACGATGCAGAAGTTGATTACATGCAAGGTTTATACGCTAAGTCACTAAAAATAAAAGGTAACTTAAATGCTGATACTTCAATGGAGATATTTGATTTAATGGCTGAAAGAGACCTTAACAAAGAAACATTAGCTGATCCTAACACTGATGAATCAGCACATGCTGGTATAAAAGCTAGAATAGCTGAACTAAACGCTGAAATACAAAATAAACAAGGTGTTTCATTTGTAGAGTCTGGTATACAGCAAATGAAAGAATTAGGTGTAACTGAAGATCTTGATATAGTTTCAGATAAATCACAACAACAGCTTGAGCAAGAGTTTGAAAATAATAAAGACGCTGTGCGAACATCTTTTGGTTGGTATGATCCAAGTACTAATAAAATGTATGTAAACAGTGAGCTAGCTAATACTAAAGGTAATGTAACTACAGCTCAACATGAGTATTTGCATCCTATAACTAAAGCCTTAATAAAATCAGGTAAGTTAAAAAAAGAAACCATTTTAGACATGGTTAAAAAATATGATAAAAGTGGTTATGTACAGTCAAGAATAGACTCAAATAAAGAAACATACACTGAAGAGTATTTAAATAAAAATTTAGATGAATATATAGCTTTATTTGGTGAAGGTGTTATAGATGGACAAATAAATGTTGAAGAAAACTTTTCAGGTATTAAAAACTTTTTTAGAAATTTACTTGGCAAAGCTTTACCTAAAACAAATATTGATTTTGAAACCGCAGATGGTTTAAAGAACTTTATATCTGAATATTCTAAGTCTGAAAGAGAAGGTAAACTAACTGATAAGTTTTTAGACTCATTAGGAGATACTAAAATAGAAGCTGGTGAAGGTGGTTTAGCAGCATCAGCTGTTGAAAGTATAGTAGATGAATCTAACGGTAACGTACAAATAGCTGTAGATAGAAGTTTATCTAGAACCAAAGACGGTAGAATGGTCGACATGGATAAAGTACCTTTGCATGAAAGTAAATTTGGTGATGCTATTGGTGGTGTTGTAGAGCAACAAACGCAAAAGCTTTTTGATAAAATACCTGAAGATCTAACAAAAGTATTAGATGAAGATAGACAAAAAGCTAGAACTAGATATAAAGACGCTTTAGTAGGTAAAGCAGCTACTATAATGCAAAGAGAGTGGAATCCAGCTAAACAAAAAGGTCAAACAATGGATAGTTGGTTAACTCAGTTAATAATACAAAGATCACAAAGTTTAGCTAGTGATCTTGGTATTGAAAGCACGTTTAAGTCAGATATTGGTGATGCTCAAAATATTACTCAAGATGACTTTGGTGGTAGAGGAACTCAACAAAAAGATGACGAGCTTATAATAGCTAGTGATGTTATATTTAATATAGAGTCAAAGTCTGAAACTTATAACAAAATATTAAATAAAGTAAAAGATATACTTAAGCAAAAGACTTACGTAAAAACTAGAAAAGTTAAAGGTAAAACAGTCAAAGAAGAAGTTACAATGGATTTTAATAATCCTAACTTAAGAAAAGACTTAAACCAGATATTTGCAAAAGAAATTAGAAAAATATTAGTACAAGAAGGTTTAATACCTAAAAACGTAGATGATTATAAAGCATTTTTAAAGAGAAAGAAAAAAGCAATATTTTCTAAAATGTCTCAAGACTTAATAAACAATAGATATTCTGATCTAGTAACAAAAGTTGTAGATCGTATGAGTAGAACAGAGTCTAAGACAGCTTTAAACGTTAAAAACTTAAATGCTGGTAATGCTCAGTTTGTAAAGAATAATATTGATAGTGATGCTTTTGTAGAATACTTTACACCAAGAGGTAGAAAAGAGTCGTTAGGTCAAGTGTTAGCTGCTGAGTTAGCAAATGACTTTACAAATATGGCTATGGGTGATCCTGAAGTATTAAAAGAAAGAGAAACTTTAGGTTTAAACAAAGGTAAGGCTCAAAACGAAACCGCTCAACAAGCTATGGCTAGAGCAGTACAAAGACCTACAGATTTAGTTTTTAGTAAAATGGCTGCAGAAAAATCTGTTGGTAATGAAGCTGATGTAAGAGATTATAATAAAATAATAAAAGTATTTAAATCTAAAGATTTTATTGATGATTTAGGTAAATACGCATCAGATCCTAGCGGTAGTAAAAACGGTAATATACCTGGTATAATAAGAAACCATTTAATTAAAGCAGGTTTAGAAAATACTAGTAGAAAAGAAATAGGTACTATAGCTCAACAAATGGTACCGCAAATATTAAAAACTGATATTGAAGCTAACCTTGATATAGAAAATGCTGGTGAAGCTGTAGCTGGTTACCTATTAAATAAACATATGGGTAGTAGAGAGGTTATTAGCGTAAAAGCTGGTGTTCAAGATGGTTTTGATAAATTTGATTTAGATGTTGTTAATAACGGTAGAAAAGGTGTTAAAACAGTTACAGAGGCTATAATCGATGGTGAAATATATGATGAAAAAGGTAAAGCAATAAAACTTAAATCAAAGAAAGAAAATTTAAAACTTATAAACAGATCTTATGTAAACCCAGGTGGTATGGCCGGTTTTGAAGCTAAAACACCAGGTGTTACACCTAGCGATATAAAAGTAAAATCATCAGAAGTAAAAACAAAAATAAGAGACGGTAAAAGGAAAAGTAGAACCTCTTTATTTTTAAATGAATCTGATATTAACAATAATGTAAATAGCGTTGGTAATCAAAATACGTTAACAAGCGATTTAGGTAAAAAAGATATATATAGAAACGATAACAATGCTAATATAGATCCTGAAAATTACAAAACAGTAAGAGACGACGGTATAAAAGCTAGAAAAATATTAAAAGACTATATTAATGATATGAGATTATTAGTTAAACATGGCTATATAACTCATAAGCAGGCTAGAATAATGATAGAGTCTCAGTTTCAAGATACTGGTGGTTTAGGTAGACAAGCAGCTGTTTTAACATATGTGCCTACAAAAGGTATGCAACAAGTATTATCTTTGCTAGGTTTAGAAAAAGATGCTTTTGTTTTTGAACACATGATACCTGCTAATAACATAGCTACACTAGCTTTTAATTATATAGTTAACGGTAGTAAAAAATCTAAGTCAGATTTTGATAAAGAATTAAAAAACTATAAATCAGCTATTATACCTGAAATATTAGATAAAAAATTAAAAGCAGCTGGTGTTCAGTCTATAATGGGTATAAAACATAAAATAGGTCAAGATCCGTTAAAAACTAGATATAAAAATACTTTTGATTTTATAGAAGTACATGATCTAGAAAACGGTGGTACTATAGGATCTAATAATTTTGTATTCTCAAAAGAATATGATAGAGCCAAAGTAATGGACAAAGCATTAGAAATGGCTAGAAGAAAAGATGCTCCTCAAAAAGGTATTACTGTTATGGACTTTGATGACACCGTAGCTAAGACTCAAAGTATGATAGGTGTTACTATGCCTGACGGTAAAACTAGTAAAATAAACGCTACTCAGTTTGCTAAAACATCTGATCAATTATTAGAACAAGGTGCTAAGTTTGACTTTTCAGATTTTAATAGAGTTAGAAAAGGTACTAAAGGACCTTTATTTGATAAGATAAAAGAACGTGTAGAACAGTTTGGAAACAAAGATGTATTTATATTAACTGCAAGACCACAGCAAGCTGCACCAGCTATAAAGAAGTTTTTAGCTGATAATGGTGTAGATATACCTATAGAAAACATAACAGGTTTAGAAGATGGTTCGCCACAAGCTAAAGCTGATTTTATGATTGCTAAAGCGGCTGAAGGTTATAATGATTTTTATTTTGCAGATGATCACATAGGTAATGTTAAAGCTGTTAAAGAAGTTTTAGAAGTAGTAGATGTTAAAACTAGAAACGAACTTGCTGGGCCTAATATTGTATTCAGTAAAGATGGCGCTAAAAGTAAAAGGTTTAATGAAATACTAGAAGAAACAAAAGGTGTTAAAAAAGAAGCTGTATTTTCTGATGCTGCTGGTAAAGCTAGAGGTGCTAAAAAAGGTAGATTTAATATATTTATTCCACCTTCTGCAGAAGACTTAATGGGACTTATGTATCAGTTTATGGGTAAAGGTAAACAAGGTGAAGCTCATAAAGAATTTTTCAAAGAAGTAATACTTAGACCTTTAGTAAGAGGTATTGATAGTGTTAATAGAGCTAAACAGTCGTTAAGAAACGATTATGAAGCTGTTAAAAAAGAAATGAAGTCAACACATAAACGTCTTAGAGAAGATAGTGGTTATAATAACTTTACAAACGATGTAGCTGTAAGAGTTTATTTATGGACTAAAAATGGTTTTGATATGACTAAGTTTGGTTTATCAAAAACTGATATAGGTAGATTAACTAGATTAGTAGAAAAAGATGCAGACTTATTAGCTTACGCTACTAAAATATCAGCTATAACAAAACTAGATAAAGGTTATATAGATCCTACAGACGACTGGTTAGGTAGTAGTATAGGTTTAGATATACAAAGTATAAATCAATCTATTAAAAGAGCTGAGCATTTAAAAGAGTTTAATGAAAATATAGATGAAGTATTTAGTCCTGAAAACAAAAACAAAATTAGAGCTATATATGGTGATAACTTTGTTGAAGCTTTAGAAGATATAATATATAGAGTACAAAACGGTACTAATAGAAATTTTGGTAATAATAGATTAGTAAACAACTTTATGAACTGGATTAATAGTGCTACTGGTACTATCATGTTTTTAAACTCTAGATCTGCTACGTTACAAACAATATCATTTGCTAACTTTGTTAACTACAGTGATAACAATATACTTGCTGCAGCAAAAGCTTTTGGTAATCAATCACAGTTTTGGCAAGATTTTGGTACAATATTTAACTCAGACTTTTTGAAACAAAGAAGAGGTGGTATGCAACAAGATGTTAACTGGCAAGAAATAGCTGATGCTGTAAAAGGTGCTAAAAATCCAGTTAGAAGAGCAATATCATTGTTACTTGAAAAAGGTTTTATAATGACACAGATAGCAGATAGTTTCGCTATTGCTTTAGGTGGCTCTACATTTTATAGAAATAGAATAGGAACTTATTTAAAACAAGGCATGTCACAAGCAGACGCAGAAGCTCAAGCATTTTTAGACATGCAGCAAACAGCTGAAGAAACTCAGCAGTCTGGTAGACCAGATCTTATATCACAACAACAGGCAAGTCCGCTTGGTAGACTTATATTAGCTTTCCAAAACGTTACAATGCAGTATAATAGAAAGTCTAAAAAAGAAATATTAGATATAATAAACGGTAGAAGAGAGCCTGGTGTTGAGTCTTATACTAAAAGTACAGCTATAAAATTAAGTAGAATAACTTATTATGTAGGCATGCAGAACTTTGTATTTAATGCGATGCAACAAGCGTTATTTGCAATGATGTTTGATGATGAAACTGAAGATGAAGAACAAGAAAGGTATAAAGGTATTGCTAATGGTATGGCAGACTCAGTATTAAGAGGTATGGGTATTAGCGGTGCTATCGTAGCTACACTTAAAAATATGGCTATGAGATTCCATAAAGAGTCTAATAAGCCTGGTGGTAGAGCAGATTATGCTTATGTATTAATAGAAGGTATTAATGTATCACCGCCGGTTGGTAGTAAAGCTAGAAAAATATATAGTGCTTTACAAACTTATAAGTTTAATAGAAGAGAAATAGCTAGAAAAGGTTTTTCATTAGATAATCCAGCTTATGAAGCTATTGCCAATGTTATATCAGCAGCTACAAACGTACCTACAGACAGACTTTTCTATAAAATAGAAAGCATAGGCCAAATGCTAGATGCTGAAACACAAGCTTGGCAAAGAATAGCATTAGCTTTAGGTTGGAGAGACTGGCAGCTTGGTATAACAGAAAGAGGTAGAAGAAAAGTACCAGGACTAAATCAGTCTTCTGGTACACTAAGGCAAGGTAATTTAAGAACAGGTAATCTTAGATTAGGAAAAATACGAGATTAATTAAAATTTCACTAAAAACAAGTGATTACATAATATACAACAACTTTACTCAATATGAAAAATATTTTAACAATACTAGTATTATTAATATCATTTAATACTAACGCACAGTTCTTAAAAGAAATATATAAAGACTTCTTAAAATATGGTACATTTTATGCAGCCGGTAACGTGGGTAATGCAAAAATGGAATCTAAAGAATATTTTGTAAGAACAAATCCAGATAACTTATACGCAATACCAGAGGTTGTAGACGAAACTGTTTATCACCCGTATGATTATAGATACGGTTTTGGTATACGTAAATTAGCTAGATTTGATTACGAAGTTAAACCTGGCACGTTTTGGACTGGTGATCAGAAACTTGAAAAGCAAATTGCTTTATCAGCCCCAACATCAGCTGTAAAAGGTTTAGAATATTTATTACATTGGGAAAAAGAAAGAAAAGACGGTGAAGAATTTACCAATAAAAGATTATTTGTAAGACATACAGGTAAATATCATATTGGTAA
>CEON01105976.1_pt1 | contig 19175 bp, 28 predicted proteins | sample 530291 | NCBI WGS metagenome assembly CEON01 (sample SAMEA2619888, study PRJEB7988) | marine metagenome | biome: marine biome (ENVO:00000447); feature: surface water layer (ENVO:00002042); material: "saline water (ENVO:00002010), including plankton (ENVO:xxxxxxxx)" | depth 5 m
GGCATAGCAGCCTACACTCCGGACGTCCTCGCAACCCGGACATTGTCAGGCTTGGTGGACATGGTGATGAACCCAACGAAGGTTGGCAGAATTCCGGGCAGGAAATACAAGACCGGTAAGAGCCGGGAGTCTGGCAACGTCCGCGACCTGTTGACCGGCTTCAACATCCGGACATTCCAGCAACTCAACGAGCAGTCCAACAAAGCGTTTGCGGAGTCTGTTTTTGATGTAGGTGCAATGTCCATTCCGGAGTCAGGAATTCCGAAGGGCTACGTCAAGTTGTCTACCGGCATCGACGACCTACTCTCAGCGGTCAAGGCGTACCGTTATTTCGACAACCCACAAGAGGGCGAAGAGGGCTACAGTGAGGCGGCTGCTAGACTGTCGGAACTGGACAACCCGGAAAACTATTCCAAGCTGTTGGGTGAAGCATATGCTCGCAAGGGTAAGGACTACATGATCCGCGAGGACTTGGTGAAATTGCTCACCAACAAGTACTCACACGCAAGCCAACAGAACCGTCTGATGCGGATGCTAAACTGGGGCATACGCAACTCTACTCAAGCGTTCCTGATCCACCCTTACTCGTATGTGGTTAACAGCCTTACAAACGATTACTTCGCAGTAGAGGCAGCGTTCCATCGGGGTTTCCGGGGAGCAGCCAACATACTGTCCAAGAAGACCCGCGAGATGGGCAAGGAAGACCTTGACCATTCCGCCCGGATTCTTGGCGGCATGATGATCCACCGCATGTCTGGCATCCGTCAGTTGCTCGGCTTCAAAACCCAGTACGACCGAGTAGTTGAGGAAATACTACCGGACGAGGTGTTCGAGAATTCAACAGCCTTGGCAGATCTGAAAGTCAGTTACGACACCGGTTGGGTCGAGTACCTGAAGCAGGGTGAGATAGGTGCGGCTGGCTTGCAGATGATCGGCTACGGCAACATCGATCTGCGACCGAAGCAACGGCTGGCTTATGCTTACCTCAAGAGTCAAGCAGTGCGTCGAGCGAAGCGGAAAGGGCTGAAGGGTAAAGACCTGAAAGATGCGGTTGACAGTTACATGCTTAACCCGCCGAAAGAGGACCGTGTTGAGGCAGTCAACCAATCGCAATTTGAGTTCCTGAATTATGCCGACAGTCCGCAACTTTTGCAGGACGCAACCAAGCACGATGTCAGCCGCCTTATCCTACAGTATCCTCGTTTCGGATATCACTACATGCACAAACAGGCCGACAGGCTCAAGGCGGTGAAGGATATTTTTGGCCGTAACATGCCAGCCGGTAAACGTGCCGATGCATTGGCTCATTTCGTGACGTTCGCTACATTCACTGGCGGACTTGGCGGCATGGCTTTGCACTACGCACTCAAGGCAGTGGCTGGAGACGACGACGATGATTCCGCTCAGTACATCGGCAACTACCAGATCAAGTACCGCGATCCGATAACCGGCGACATTAAGACCAAGAAGATCGACTACAGCATGATCACCAGCAACCGCATCAACTTGTCCAAATATTTTGAGGCACTTGGTATCGGTGACGGTGACGGTGAAGACTTTTGGTGGAGGGTAAGAAACTACCCGATGATCGCCATGGCTGGTGCTGCGATTCAGGCAACTGAAGACACCAAGAAGTTCGGAATCCAGCACGGGGTTGCGACTTACCTCGGCATGGCTCGCGACCTGTCAGTTGACATGACGACAATCGGAAGCGGGTTGAAGGTTGGATCCAAGGCACTAGCCAGCCTCAAGAGTGTAGACACTGGTCAACCTGAGCGTCCGTTCTTCGATCCATATGGTGCAACTGTTCCGTTTTCGTTTTACCTGACCGAGGCGGCGATGAGTTCGTTCGTTCCGGGCAAGCGTCAGTTCGACGAGTTCAGCCTGATGATCGACCCGGTCCACCGACGTCGCACGGCGAGCAGAAAGATCGAGTACCAGCCCGGACCATGGGAGGCCATCAGGCAGGGACATGCTGGCGGCACCGTAGATCGCATTCTGACGGCTTTGGGGGCGGCTGACCCTCTACCTCCCGGTGGAAAGGTTGAAGACGTCTCAGCGAGGTCGTCAGGGGCAAGCACGGCCAAGTCTCGATCCGTCAGGAGAGAGGCAAGGTCCAAGCTGGATACCAGTGACGCCGGTCAGTACTACGATCATCATGGCAACCTCCGTCTGGGAGTAGTTCCGGAGGCGAACATCAGGAAACAAGAATTGTGGCAGACAGGTGCCAAGGCTGCCGGGTTCAACCTGAAGGCTGTTGACCGTCGTCTGTACCTCGACCAGCTCGGTCCACCGAAGCGGAAAAAGAAAAAGATAACAGTCCGATGATGCTGCAATCTGACAGGGGCGAAGGACAGAAACCGTTCGCTGATGCGCTGGGCGACCTGATCGTCAGCTATTCTGGAAACATCACGATGGGCGAGATTGTGGGTGCAATGGAAATCCACAAGTTGCAAATAGTTATCCAGAATTCAAGCGATGATACGCCTGATACACCGGAAGAACCCTCTTTGGTGTAGCATTCTGTATCATTTTTGAATTTAACCTCTGTTTACTCAGTAAATTGTGCTGTTTTTCTTGGGCAGACAAAATCACAAATTTGGCCCTTACTGCTTTTTTGTGCCTGTCTTTGTTGGGGTTTAATTGCATTTGGCCCAATGTTTCCGGGGCTATTCACAACTTATGCCTTGAAGGGAGTGGAACGGAGTAGAACGTAGCAGAACCGCTTTCGTGTATCATCTGTATCAAAACAAAAAAGCTCCCGGTTAGGGGAGCTTGAAAGTGGTACACCGGGTGGGACTCGAACCCACAACTTACAGTTTAGAAGACTGTCGCTCTATCCAATTGAGCTACCGGTGCAAAAATTAATCTGGGTACAAACGCTGCCAGCCTAGTGGCGAAATCTGGGTGATCAGAAACTCACGGTCCTGAGTGCTGACGGACTTCATTGCGTCCTGAATCAGCTTGCCTTGCCGGTACTGAAACAACTCATTCCCCGGCACCGCGACGGTCCACTGTTTTCCAGTGACCCGGCACGGCCCGGTGAAGTGGTAGAAGTGTCCCGCATCGGTGCGGGTTTCAGTGTAAGCCATGTTTTCGATAGCTGCCATTATTCAGCCTCCACGGCGGACGACCAAGAGCCGTCCTTTTCGAGTGCTTGCAAGTAGATCGCCCCGGCGTTCGGAGTTCCGAAATCATCCAGTGGCTCGGTCAGGTCATACTCCCCGTCGATGTAGCCGACGTAGTACAGATTGCCATCCGCATCGAGCATCTTGAACTTGGTCATGGTGCCGTTCTGGTCAGCAAACGACACCTTAACGAAATCGCCGCTGATGCGAGCCTTCAGTCGTTTTTCAATCTCCGGATCGATGTTTGATGGTCCAACCGTTCCGACGTCATTTGCAAAATCCTCGCCAGCAATATGGTCATGGCTAATGATCCACCCGTATGGGGCATATTCATTTGGTTGCGACATTGTAATTATTCACCTCCTTTCGTTGTGGTAGTTTGTAAGTTAAGGATCCGTAAATCAGCATGGCTACGATGAACACATAGCTGATTGCGAACGCCCAAAAGAAACACGATTCGAGCTTGTGGTTAGGCACGACGGGCCTCCTCGACATACGCCTTAATTCGACGCGAGCTGTTGCTTACCTTGTGAGCCGCCTCAATTGCCTTTGTAAGCGACTTTCCGAGTTCCGCCCGGTCATCTGCCACAAACGAGTCCATGGCTTCGTGTAGGTGCAACTGGAGGGCTTTACGGTGCCGTTCCAAGTTAGGCGACTCGCCCCGCACGTTATTGCGGTAGCGAGCAGCCTTTGCGACGTTGGCGGCATTGATGGCCGCGATCTGGGATTCGATCAGGTCAACCATGTTATTCTCCGATCGATGTAACGGTGACGGTGTAATCATACTGGAGGTCAATCCGTATGGCCTTTTCCTCCTTGGATGCTTCAGTAAACACCTCAAGGGGGATTTGTGGGCAGACGCCAAACTCAAAGTCTCCCCAATCAAACTCACCCTTACGAGTGAACTTGCCAACGTCCTCACGAACCGTGCGGTAGTGGTCGTTGATGTCCTGCAAGTACAGTTTCCATGCAAACTGGAAACAGGTGTTGCCAATGAGCTTGCCTTGCTCCGTTTTCTCGCGAACCTTGTTAACATCGGCTGAACTGAAAATGTCCAACCACATGCCCAAGTTGCTACCCTCCGTTGAATGATAGCGAATGCTGTCTGCAATCGCCTTCACCAACGTCCGACTGATCTTCAGTGATGCTGGTTTCTTCATAGTATCCTTTCTGTTTTGCTTTCTGGAGGACTTTCCTCCCATCAACCCTCCCCGGAGGGAGAGCTGAAGGGAAGAGCCTGAATCAGGCTCCGAAGCACGTTACGAACACGTTGTCCGTTATCAGGTGAGCGTAGTGCTGCTCGGTTGTGGTGATGCTCGAATGACCGAGCGCGAGCTGGGCTTTGTGCAAAGACCCAGTAGCCGACACGATTTCGCACCCGTACAAGGCGCGAAGCTCATGCAAGTTTTTCTTGAAATGATCCGAAGCCTCGGTGCCGTAGATCAGTTCATTGTTCCAGAAGTCCCGGATCCGCTCGCTGACAGTCTTGGCGGACTGTTGCTGGTTGCGAACGATGCGCTGGTCGGCGGTGGCACCGCGACGCTTGCGTTCCTCAGCCAACCACTCGACGATGAACTTCGGGATGGTAACCTCACGGTTGACCTTGCCCTTGGCCTGCCAGTTGGGTTGCTTGAAGCCGCGAGCAAGATCCTTGGAGCGACCGCGAGCGAACGGGAACGGCTGGCCAAACTCGCCACACTCAACGGAGTACGAGTCTTTGCACTGCACACGAACAACGTGAACGTCAACCTGTTTTGGCTGGTGGGTTTCCGGATCGATGATGGTCTTCCGGGCGGCACCGAAGTCGCCAAAGTTGAGGTGCAACAACTCCTCCAAGCGCAGCCCGGAGTTGCGGCAGATCTTGTAGAGGGTCAGCGTGTTCCAAGCGTCGTTGGTTTCGTCGTCCGTCTTGGACCAATCGCCCTCCTTGGACAAACGGCTGACCTTGTCGTCGAGGTCGCGAATGACATGGATCGGCGGCGGGTTGTAGGCCTTCACCTTTGCGCTGCCGGTGTTCTTCTCGGAGCGGAAAACCGCAATCGCATTCAGGTCCAGCTTGAGCTTGTTAAAAGCCTGCTTGATGAACCGTTCGTTGAAGAGAGCCTGAGCCTGTCGTCGGTTGCTGTTGAACGTCTCCAGCTTCGACTCGTATGTCGGCCCACAGGTCAGGGTGCCACCGTTGCCGTCCGAAAGGATCCGGTTGCGGTAGTCGTCGAACACCTTGCTCTCGCCAGCCTCGTTCAGCTCGCCCAGCTTGGTGCAACTGATGTGCGACAGGTCAGCAACACCCTTGATGCACTGCTGCGACCCGTAACCCAAAACGATTCGCAACGCAGCGGCGTAAGCCGGTTTGATTACCTCGTTCTTTTTGGACTTCAACTTGCCCTCTTTCGAGGCTTTCTCAAACGCATCGATGATGGCCTGAATTGAAGCGAAACGAGTGTCCGAAAGGATCGCCTCTTCCGTCTCCCACTGCACGTTGAGCTTGGCGGCAACGATCCGCGCACCTTCCCGTGCAGCCTCCTCAAGGCTGGCTCGCTTGGTTGTGTTGAGCAGGCCGATGGAACTTTTGCGAACCGAGTAGTTCTTCGCCTTGCCTCGTTTCTGAAGCGAAAACTCAACCGTGGCCCCATTATAGTGCCGAGCTTTGACAGCAATGCTCTTACTGTTCTTGTGTATTTCAAATCGCGGTTTGCGATCTGCCGTTTGTTTAGTATCCATTGTCATATTTGCTTATTTATTTAGTGTTTTGCGCTTTCTGGGCGGTGACTAGCGGGTGGCTATGCACCGCGAACCGGGCCAAACTGCAACAGGTGCCTGTATCATGTCAACCCACTTTTTTATTTTTTTTAAAAGAAAGTTGTTGCAAAGATTTCACCAGCTAGTCACCTCTTGTTCCAGCGATGCCGAACAGCAGACATTCAGAGAAGAAGGGAATTTGCATTTACGAATGGGAATGCAATTTAGAACTTCTCAAAAAACAGGCCGCCAAGGAGGGCATGACCCTAGCTTCTCTAATTAAAAAACTGACTCGCCATCATCTTGAAAAAACAAACCCTAAAGCAAAAATCCGAAAGGATTTAATATAAATATGAACAAAGAAAATAACAACGAAGGGGAACGTGCCGCAGAGGAGTACGTCGATACTACGCTTCGTTCTTCGCACTACAACCAGACTCAACGAATTGAAGATGCGACGGACGCTAACAGTCGAAAACTATCTACGCTCCAAAAGATAATTTTGTCATCGATTATCTGCATCATTGCAACGTATTTAGGCACTGGATATATCATCTACAAGCACGGCAGTGTTTTGTTTAGCGGAGACAGTATTGAAGGGCTTCGTAATCAAATTGAAACTAATGAAGTAAATGCAGCTAAACGCCACGAAGCGAACCGGATGGTTGCTAAACGTCACCGTGAAAATCGCGATGATGTTGAGGCTGGCTTGCGGGATCAGATCGACAAATTAAATGCTGATCTTGAGGCAGAGAAAAATTACCGCATTCGAGTTGAGCAACAAATTGAAGGCTTGAAACTTCAACTTGGTACTCTTGTTGATATCTTGCGAGCAAACGAGGATGAAGAAGTAGTCACCAAAAAAAATTTGGACAATTCCGCATTGCATGAAAGCAATTGATATTTATTACCATGGATAAAAATAACGAAATATTTCTTAAAATGACGGAGCTGGTTCAGCAACACCACTCCCGTCTTGAGTTGCTCGAAAACCGAGTCGGAGAGTTGATCGAATTAACTCGAAAGATGATGGACTCACTGCTGCCTGATGAACCGGACATGGATCCGGTCGAGGCGGATGCGGATGCCCTAGCAAGTGCAGGGTATGGAACTGACGAGGACTACGGTGGAGACGTTGAACGTCTCTGACCTTTTTTTTTGTCTTGGGTGACTAGTAACCAGCTATACACTGACTAAACATGAAAAAAATAAAAGCGATAGCAATCGACGAACGGATCCACAAACGGCTGAAAAAATATTGTGCAATGCACGGCCTGAAGATGGGTGAAGCTGCCAGCAAAATTATTAACCAAGCAATATGCCGACCACTGACAAAGTAAGCATGAAGCAAGTTCTGTCTTCGTTTCATGCATTGATCGAAGAGGACACTGCTCCACCGATACAAGCCATCACTACGGTCAACCATTCACGCTACAAGGTGACATGGGACGACATCGTGAAGCGCGACAGGGACAAGCCTCGCGTCGTTATGTTGAGGCGGATGGTAAGCAAATTGTTCCGCGATTTGGGCTACTCCTACAATTCAATTGGAAAGGTCATGCAGCGTGACCATGGAACGGTGATGCACAACGTCAAGGTTATGAACGGAATGCTGGATGTATATCCGGAAGTTCAAAGCGAATGGAGGGACTACAAGAAAGATGTTTCCGACAAAATATCTAACAAGGAAAGAGGTTAGCGAGCATCTCCGGGTAACGACTCGAACGGTGGACAAGTACATCCGCTCCGGAAAGCTCAAGGCCATCAAGATCGAGTCACTGGTACGCATCGAAGCCAAGAGTGTTTACCGGTTCATCAAGGACAACCCACTCAACTGTTTACATTATCTACAATGAGTCCACTACACGGCCAACACAAAGGAGCTAGAGGTGAGCGTGAGTTCGCCAGCTATCTACGCGACCAAGGCTACGAGGCAATCCGAGGTTGCCAGAATGCAGGACGCGACAAGTCAGGCCATGCTGCACCTGACGTTCTATGCCCGGATCTTCCGATTCACTTCGAGGTCAAGCGGGTTGAGAAATTACACATTCGCAATGCGATGGATCAGGCCAAGTACGATGCGGAACCCGGTCAGGTTCCAGTGGTTGCTTGGAGACAGAATCATGCCGAGTGGGTCGCCATTTTGAGCATGAACGATTTAATGGATTTTGTGCGGGAGTTTATCGAAAGCACAAAAGAAGAAGGGCCAGCCCAAGCCGAAGCCCAAGCTGACCCTCTTGCAAAACAGACGGATACTAAACGTCTGAACAACGGAGAGTAAAAAAGACAACATGATACTAACAGAAAATAATCGAACGTATGATCGGGAGTATGTACTTGCAGATCAAGGGTTACATCGAGCCGTGTGCGTGGACCAGTTCCAAGGCGCAACGGAGTTCATCAATCGTGAGACAGGTGTTCGCCTGACTGACGAGGAAATCGCTGCCGCTGGAATCGTCGAAGGCAATGGTGTTTACACCAACGTCCCAGACGAAGTGAAGCAACGTGAAACCATCTGGCTCGGCTTTGAGTTGGACCAGATGACACCGGAAGGAGACAAGCCGTTGAGCATCCGCAAGAAGTTCACGGCGAGCATCCACGAACGTGCGACACTCCGAATCTTTTTGGAGCGTTGGCGCGGTCGTCCATTCACCGATGCGGAGAAACAAAAGTTCGACACTGAATCACTCGTCGGAGTGCCATGTCAGTTGAACATAGTTCACCGCGATTTCGGAAACGGTCCACGACAGTTAATTGATTTCGCAATCAAGGAAACTGGTGAGGCATTGAAGCCATCCGGAACCTATGTTCGGAACAAGGACCGGGAGGAAAAAAAGGAAGAGGGTGTTGACCCTGCATCTCTCGCTAAAGAGGTGGCTGGTCAACTGACGGAGGAACAACCACCGTTCTAAACGGCAACGAAAGGGGAGGCGCAAGTCTCCCCTTTTTTATTACCCAAGCAAAATAATATGATACTAAAACAAGAAGACAGCAGCCACTGGTATACAGTTGACGGTAGACCAGCCTATGGCAAGACACTCAGGGACGCTCGCAAAGAGGTTCTACTACCATCACCAAGCAGCATTAATTCAATGCTATCAGCTCCCGGTTTGGAGCTATGGAAACAGCAACAGATTCTTGAGGCTGCACTGACCATGCCTGAAGAGGAACGTGCGAAGTATGGTGACGACATCGAGGCACTGGCCAACGCAATTATCGAAGACTCCAAAGCCGCCACAAAGAAGGCAGCGGACCGAGGCACCGACGTACATCACGGCGCGGAAGCGATGCTCAACAATGAGTACTGGGATAAGGATGATCCGACACTGGTCAAGGTTGACGAATGGATACAAGCCAACGTCGTTAGCAAGCGATGGACGGAAGAGATTCTGATCAACAAGGAGCTTGGCTACGGAGGCCGCGCTGACGCACTGCTGGAGCATCAGGAACACGGCTTGGTGCTGGTTGACTTTAAGACGCAAAAGTGTCGCAAGTTAAAGAAGGGATTCCGACCTACCTACTACGATAAGTGGATCCTGCAATTGGCAGCGTACAGTGAGTGCATTGACTACAAGCCTCGATGCCTGTCTGTAGTCATCAACACTGTCGAGCCGACTGATTGCTTCGAGAAGTTATGGAGCGACGAGGAACAAAAGAAAGGCTACGAGATGTTCATCAATCTTCATGCCTTGTGGTGCTGGACCAAGAACTATTACCCGGCACAAGAATTGTCCACATTAGCGTTCTGACTTATGACCGAGTTACCCAGACATACACCCGGAGGTTCAGGTCATTATTCACTAACCGAAACCAACTGGCATGAGGTTAACAAAAAGATGACCGACAAGATCCGCCGCATGATCGCAATTGGCCGTATGGCACCTAACACGCCAGCCGAGGTCGAGATACGCCGCGAGTACCTTCGGAATCAAAAGAAAGGCAGAAAATAATGGCACATATCAAGGCATACCCAGATGACGTAATGAGCATTAAGTTCGTTAAAAGTCTCTGGTGGGAAGCAACGCACTACACTCCGCTACCAGATGATTACAAGGAAGAGAAGGTCGCATGGAATGATGATTTTATTTCACTCGAAGACGTAAAGCGGATCGCGGCATCTTGGACTGAAATTGCCAACATCATGGAGCGACATAAAAAGAGTAGATTGGTCGATGACCGCCGGTACGAAAAAGCGGATGATACCAAGCGACGTTAATCAGGCCCGGATTGAGATGAACAACGCAACACAACGCTTTTTTGAGTACGTCGATAAGCACGATGATCCGAAGCTAGTTGAACTAAAAGCGGCGATGGATAACGCCAAGTCAAACTTCTCTGCCGAGCTAAAGCTGTTGCAGCAAATCGATAAAGTAAATTGGGGAAGCTGAACTACATTGAGTTGGTCAACCAGTTTTGGCGGCTAGACATGGAACACACCTTTCCATGCAACTCTACCCGTCTCTACTTTGGCCTGCTCAACCTCTCCAATAAGCTCGGATGGAAGAACCCATTCGGTGCAACAAACCAGCAACTTGCAGCCCTTGTGCAGTGCGATGAGAAGACACTCATAAGGTGTCGCAAAGTGTTGGTGAAAACGGGTCTAATTTCGGTAAAACGAGGGTGCAAGAATACCCCTAATTCTATTACCTTAAATGCAATTCACTGGAATATTTCCAGTGAAAACGCCAGTGAAAATGTCCCTATAAACGCCAGTGAAAACGCCAGCCATCATAAAACAGAAACAGAAACTAAAACTGTTGTATATATGGATCAAGTTGAAGAGGTGTTCAAACTGTACCCTCGACGAGTAGGTAAGAAGCCTGCAACTGACCCGATTAAGGAGGCTATCAGGAACCATGGCTACGAGTTCATTCTGGAGAAGACCAAAGCCTACTCCGAAGCCCGGAAAGATCTTCCGCTAGAGTTCACGCCCCACCCGTCCACTTGGTTCAGGCAAGAGCGGTTTATGGACGACCCTGACACTTGGGTTATCGCCGGTTCGCAATCCGGATCCTCAAAGGCAACCACTCCATACGATGCCAGACAACAGCTCGAACTGGTCAACAACGAAATCAAGACCATCAAGGAACAACACGCTACACCTGAACCCGGAGGTGGATACCACTGGAACGGAGTACCTCAACACATAAAAGATAGCTACAAGAGGCTCGTAGCACGGCGCAAGGAGTTGAAGCCAATTGCTATGGGACTATGACCCTCGGAGAAAATAAAAAGCCCTCAGAACGCAAATATGGGACAAGTAAATACTGGATTTCCTACGCTGAAAGCATTTTGGCCCTTAAAAAGCCATGGTTGTCCGAAGTTAAGTGTGCCGAGTATGGCCTCAGATCAGCCGCCAGACGACGCGACAGGACCGCAATTGTCCTACTTGAAAGATTAAAGAACGCTAAAAGATATGCAAAAACCTACCAAACCAAAACCGGTTCCTAAAGAGCCTAATAAGCATCTGCCTGCTGACCTAGCCAGCCTCCCCGGACCACCTGATTCCGGGCGAGGTAAGAACGTGGATCCAGTGCTGTATCGTCAGTGCCTCCAGATGTTCCGCGACGGTGCCACCATCAGTGCAGTGGCAGAGTATTCCGGAGTGGGATTCAATACACTTCAGGGCATCAGAGAGAGACACCTCAACTTGATACCAAACCACAAGAAACGGATGGCTACCAAGCTGGACTACATCAGTGAGCAATGTGCCGATTCCCTGATTGAAGACCTAGAAAATGGGCGTGTGGATCCTAAAACTAAATCGATTGTTATGGGGATATCTGTGGAAAAGGCCAGCCAGATCCGGGGAGAAACGCAAACTATTCGGCACGAACACGTTAAGTTGTCCCAAGAAAGTGTTGAGGATCTGCTGAACAAGCTGCCAAAAGCTGACGTTATTGAAGTGAAAGAACAATGAGTTGTGGCACTAACCCCTGTTTCACCCAATGTTTATGGGGGTTTTCTGAATTCGGCTCAAAATCAAAGTGATACAACCTGATACAACCAATTCCGCCAATTTGACCAACCACTACATATTGTGTTGCAATTGCTTTCCCACCACTACATCTAGTGGGGGCGGGGGGGGTCGGTTCGGACCCCTGCGGTCCTCCCCTTATATTCATTAGTCCATATGGAAAATTTTGACAAAAGCGCATTTGACCGGGCTGGCCAGTTGTTTCAAGTCCTCATCCACGGAGGCGTTCATAGTGTTGAGACAGTAAAATGGTTAAGGGCTGGCTGGCCCGGTTCTTTCCGCCTTTTTCCGGGCGGAAACGGAAACGGAAAATAAGTAAGGAGTGGAATGACAGAAGTTGATTTGGCAGCAGACCTTGGAGTTGGCCGGGAGACGGTGAAGGAGATTCGGAAGCGGATCCTCAAGGTTGGTGACGACTACAAGCACGGTCAGCACAAGCGGGTGGAGTATTTACCCTCTGGCATTCGGAAAGTCTCTCAGGAGCTATTTCCGGACGACTACGAGGTAGTTGTGGAGGAACCGGAGGTCATTGAGGGCAAGGTGACAAATTGGAGATTTCGCAACCAGAAGATTGTTGAGGTTGACGGTGATAGGCTGGTTAGGGTTAAGGATGCGAAACTGTACATGCCTAATGGGCGGGGAGAGTTGTGTCCGATACGGTACAAGAAGAATTTGAATGGATGGATTGTGGATGGACCGGCACCTAGACGACCGGGTTTTTGGAAATGAGTGATACAAGGTTTTGGTATTTTAAATTTGATAACGCACCGGACTTTACGCTGCGGATGTCGGTTGCGGGTCCGAAGGTGAGTTGTACGTTGCGGTCCAAGGGGCAACCCAATCAGCAGGAACGTGATGATTGGATTGAGGCCATATGGGATAGGGCAAGCCATCACGGTGTTGACGGTCAGGAGGCGGAGTTTGCGGTCCTGAATGATTTAATGGAGAAGTTGGATAAGGGGTTCGAGGTCGAGTGTTTTTACGATGAAGATTAATCCGCCCAAAAGGATCCGGATCCTGAACCTGACGTACCGGGTGAAGTTCTGCTCGAAGACCGAGCATATAGCAGCCGAGGCGGATGGCTGGTGTGATTTTGAGGGGCAGACGATTGTTATCTATGAGGGGTTGGCGGACGAGGCCAAGGCGGATGTTTTTTTGCATGAGTGCATCCATGCGGTCGGAAACCTGATGGGGGTTGAGTGGACCAAGGAGGAGCAAGTGAGCAGGCGGATTGCGACCGGGTTGTGTACGCTATGGAAGGCCAACCCTACAGCATTTCGTTGGTGGAAGAGTTTATTATGAAACCTGAAGATGTAGCGCATCATAGCGTTAATCGTTTCGTGGATCTGGCATACGGAAAGTATATAGCTGGACAGGATGAACATGGCGGCTGTTTGGTAAAGAAGAGCAAGGATCTTTCTTTTGCCTTGGCGCATATAGAGGAGGAGATAATTGACCTCTGGCACTATGTGCAGGCAGTCAGGATGGCGCACGGTGGTAAGCCTAAACGTGCGGACGTAGAGATGGTTGAGCAGATTATGAGCAATGGAGATTGAATTAGACAACGGAGAGGTTCTGATGGCGACCATGCTTGGCTTGATGCGTAACACTGTTGCGCGTTCGGCAGGAGTTAAGGATGGCAGGCGAGGAACATTGGACCAGCAGTCCATGGACATGGACGGGATGGGTGCAGAGGTTGCGTTCTGTAAGTATTTCAATCTGTATCCGGACTTCTCGTTGTCACCTCAATCGCTGACGTTTGATTGCCTCACACAACTGGGCGGCAAGGTGGACGTCAAGCAGACTCATTACCCTGACGGCAGGCTGTTGGTGTTGCCTGAAAAGAAGAAGGCAGAGACGACCCACTACGTTCTGGTGACAGGCAAGATTCCGAAATTTAAGATCGTTGGATATGCCGATAAGGAGCAAGTGTTTCAGGACAAGAACCTGAAGGAGATGCGGGGCAAGAAGGTATACATGATAGACCAACCTGAATTGCAAAAGTTTTGAACTGGGAGAAGTACGCATACGAGCCGCATCCGGTGTATCGAATGATAACACGGGAGGATGCTAAACTTGTCTTGCGTCAGGAGGGTGGCGAAAAAAAATTGCGCGAAGCCTTGCAGGCTAGAGGCACCAAGATAGGGCTTGAAAGGACAGACCCCTATAACCACGGCTACGAGCCGTTTCATTGGAAGGATGCAGAGGATCTAATAGAGAAGAACGATGCCGTTCTTATTTCCGGGGGCAACCGTTCCGGTAAGACGGAATTTTGTGCAAAGTTTTGCATCAAGAAACTGTTGGAAAAACCGGACACCAGAATAGTCGCTTTTCATACTACGCACCAAAGCTCACTCCAGACGCAACAGCCGGTTTTATATAAGTATCTGCCTGAAGAATTTAAGGGCAGAAAGATCAGGTCCACGGTTGCGAACATATCCTACACTCAGAAGAATGGTTTTACAGAATCGACGTTTATCATGCCGAACCGTAGCCAGCTATGGTGTATGCATTACTCGCAGGATCCGAGGACGGTCGAGGGTTTGGAGTTGGACTATTGCTGGGCTGACGAGCTGATTCCGAAGGCACTGCTCGATACGATCCGGTTCCGTTTGGTTACCCGTTCAGGTAAGTTGATTTTATCCTTCACGCCGGTCGAGGGCATGACTCCTGTCGTTAAGGATTTTGTTTCCGGGGGAGAGGTAACGGAGTGGCATGATAGTGAGCTGTTGCCTGCCATCAACATACCGGCAGGCCCGAAGGGCAAGATGCCCTACACCATGCGATGCCATAAGGAGAAGACGGCAGCGATTTGGTTCTTCACAAAGTTCAATCCATATAACCCGTACAAGGAACTGGTCAAGCGACTCGATGGCGCACACTCAAGTGACGTAAAGATCCGCGCATACGGTTGGGCTGACAGTTCAGTTGGCAATGCGTTTCCGAGGTTCGGTGATGGTCATATAATCGATCCAAAAGACATCCCTACGGGCGGACAGAATTTCATGGTGACGGACCCAGCGGGTTCGCGTAACTGGTTTTTTCTTTGGGCTAGGGCTGTTGATGGCAGGATCTATTTTTACCGGGAATGGCCTGACTACAGCATGGGCGAATGGAGTTTGCCCGGAGTGAAGCCTGACGGCGCACCCGGACCAGCCCAGCGAGCTGGTGGAGGTGCCAACAGTATATCTGAATACAAGCGTCTTATTCTAGATCTGGAACAGGGCGAACCAATCTTTCAACGCCTGATAGATCCGCGAGCCGGGAGGGCAAAGAGCATGGACGGCAGGGAGATACTGGACGAGCTGAAGCTGGGCGAGAATGGGCTTTGGTTTGATCAGGCTTCAGGTGCCAAGATTGAGGAAGGCGTCACGTTGATAAATGACATGCTGTACTACGATCCGCACAAGCCGATGTTCGAGGACAACAAACCAAAAATGTTTGTCAGTAGTGACTGTAAGAATTTGATCTATTCGCTGCGCGAATGGACGGGTGCGGACAAGGAGCATGGTGCGAGCAAGGATCCGATTGATTGTTGCCGCTACATTATCCAAGAAGAGAATTTACTGGTGACGACCGACATGGTCGGCGTCAGCGGGGGAGGAGCTTACTAATGGAAACATTTCCAAAGTTATTATCGTTTAAGGATGCGTCAGAGTTTTCGGGCCTGACCATCAAGGAGCTTCAGTATCTGGCCGATGCTGGAAAGTTAAGGACCGTTGTTCCGGTCCACAGAAAAAGAAAATTTATAAAGCAGCAACTAGCTGACTACATGAAAGAATTACTATGTCAAAACTAGACGTTAAACAAATCGCGTCGGAGTACAGTCGAGCCGGGGGTTTCAACAACACCTACACAAGTTGGTTCCGGGCTGACAGTATTCGATTTTGCCGATGGGACGGTCAGACCGACGATGGCCGAAAGCACCAATACGAGTATTCCAAGAAAAAGGTTTTTCCATGGGACGGGGCAAGTGATGTCCGGGTCCGATTGGCTGACACTATATGCAGTGAAAACTCGGACATAATGACGACCGCATTCCAGCGCGGAATACTTCGTGCCAGCCCGACTGAATCGGGTGACGGATCGCAATCAGCATTGGTAACCACCCTGCTGAAATACTATAAGGAGAATAAGCTGATGAACGAGCTTCGGCATGAAGCTCATCTGCTTGCCAACTATGGCCAGCAATACGGAATCGGCGTTCTTCAGATAGGTTGGGAGAAAGAGGAAACCAAGGCCAACAAGCCTGTCACCATGGAGGACGTTGTTGCGTTTTCGCAGGAAGCAGATCCGCAATCTGCCGAGGCTCAACTTCCCCAGATGATTATGGATCCGGAGCAGGAAGATGCTGCCGTCGAAATTGTAGCCGCACTGATGGAAGTCAGGCGCAACACGGCTCGTCGCGGAATCAAGGAGTTGCGAAATAATAACGTAACTGAAATCCCGGTTGCGGAAGTTACCAAGAACACTCCGAACATAACTGCACTCCGTCTGGACGATGACTTCTTTGTTCCGCCAGAAACCATTGATTTGCAGGATGCACGTTATTGTTTCCGCCGGGTATGGATGACCGAGATGCAATTGCGTCAGGGTGAGTTTGACGAGAAATGGGTAGAGCGTGTTATAGCAACCAAGAGCCAGCCCGGTATGGTGTACGAGGATACATATACTCAGTTCACAAACGACACCGGGCAACAGGAAGGATTGTATGAAATTGTATATGCTTATTATAGAGAGCTTGATGATGACGGTATGCCGGGAATTCACTGTTGTGTTTTTACGCCGCATATCACCGACGCGAGCGGTAAAAAGGACACGCTTGACTACATGTCTGGAGTCTATCCGTTCGTGGCTTATAGACGGGAATCGGTAGCTCGCAAATTCCGCGACAGTCGAGGCGTTCCGGAAATATGCATGACATGGCAGGACGAGATTAAAACCCAGCGAGACATGTTGTCGGACCGGGCCAGCCTGATTATCAATCCGCCTATAGTTCACGCCGCAAGGTCAGGATCCAATTACGAATTTAAACCCGGCACCGCGATTGCGGAAATGCGTCAGGGCGAAGTTCGCTATCTGGATCCGCCCCGGTCCAACCCGGCAGAGAGTTTGCAGATCATTGAGTACGTCGAGCGTCAGGCTAACGAGTTTTTCGGTCGCATGGGTGAAGGCATAGACCCGAACACAAGCGCGATGCGTAGGCAGTCCATGGTGGACACTTATATGTCCTGCTGGTCCGAAGCCTTTACGATGATGTTCAAGCTGATTCAGGAATTCGTAAGTGACGAGGAGCTGGCTCGTATAGCTGGCAAGGAAATGCAACTGCCAAAGTCGTCAGCCGAGATTCAAGGCAACTACGATTTCCGCACCGTGTTCGATGTCCGCGAGCTGGATCAGGATTATATGTCCGCCAAGTTGCAGGCCATGAGTCAGTTCGTTCTTCCGGAGGATACGGCAGGCGTGATCGACCGTGCAGCCTACACCAAGTTCAAGGCGACACTGATCGACCCGGTACTTTCTGACATGGTTGTGCAGGACAAGACCGGAGCAACACAACAAGCGTTTGATAAAGTTAATTCTGATATTGGGTTCATGGCACTGGGCAATGAGCCGCAATATACCGAGAACGATCCCGCTGCCGAGATGAAGTTGCAGTTCATGCAACAGATCCTCGGCAACAATCCGAAGTATCAGGAGCTGATGCAGGAGGGCGGTGACGAACGGTTCACGGCACTGGTCGAGAACTACGCAAAGAATCTTCAGCATTCCGTTCAACAACGACAGAATGCGGAAGTAGGGAGAGTCGGAGTCCAGCCTGTTGGTTCCGGGCAGGAGTCTGGCTATTAAACCATGAGTGCAAAACTAGATACTAAACAACTGGTACATGCGCTGAAGAGCCTGACTGATGACAATGTTGTCTACATTGCCGTCAATCAGTTGTTCGAGGAATATATCGACAACGGTATAAACTCGGCAATCGCTTCACGCATTGGAGACGAGGACAGGCACTGGAGTGCTGGATATGTGTACGCATTGAAACAACTCCAAGAGCATCTGGACAAGCTCCGTAAATCAACAGTAAACGAGACTACTGGCGAAGTAGTTTAAAAGTTATATACAGTTGAATTAGCCCCGCACTTCGGTGTTGGGGCTTTTTTATGTCCAACTAAATAACTCTTATTATCCCCATTATACTTATCATCCCAATAACTAGGTAATTGTTATAACTACACGCTTGATTCGGCGTTATAACTCGGACGGGTTCTTCGCACCTTACGCGATGTCTACCTTACTTGCAGGGTATTAATAATTAGCATGGCAAATAACGAAAGTGACGTTACGGAAAGCGTCGAAAAAGAAACCGGAACCGCATCAGGTCAAGATGCAGAAATGCCTAGTTTGGATCAGTTACTGGTTCAGGGATTAGGCGGAGAAGATGGATCAGAACTCCCTTCGAGTGAAGAGGAGGCAGAACCGGAGGTGACTGACCAAGAAGAACCGTCAGAAGCCGAAGAGGAAGATCAGGTTCTTTCACAGGATGATGAAGTAGATGGTAATGCGCCTGATTGGTATCAGAAGCGTATAGACCGATTTACTCGAAAATTACGCACGGCTGAAGAGGAACGTGACAACTTGCAGGATCGTGTTGAGGAGCTGGAAGCGAAAGTTGCCGCACCACAACCAGTTCAGCAGGGAGCTAATCCCCTCGGACATATCAACTCCAATAAGGAGCTAGATGACTTGGTTACGCTAGAGGAAGCGCGACTTGATTTTGTCGAGGATCAAAAGGACATGCTGCTTGATGATGGTCTTGAACAGGTTATAGCGAACCTCAAGGAGCAGGGATTGCAGATTGATGAAGATGCTTCAGAGACGGAGGTCCGTAAGGAAATCCGGAACATCGAACGGAACAGTTCAAAAAATCTATCTAGGAATATCCCGAAACGAAAAACGGAGCTTCAACACAAGGAGCAATTCGATGCCCATGCCGAGCAAATATATCCATGGCTGAAGGATGATAAGTCCGCAGAGATGGAGATTTTCGGGGAAGTCGTTAAGGCATCACCAGCTTTGGCCAGCGTACCTACAAGTAAACTGGAAATTGCTCGGTACGTCACGGGAGTGATGATTGAACAGCAACGTGGTAAGGTAAAAGCAACAGCTAAAACCAAAACCAAAAAGCAACCAATAAGTCCCGGCAAACCGAAGGCGGCACCAGCCGCGAGTGATGATGCAGCCGCAACCTATGAGTCTTCCCGTGATCGTCTGTTCTCGGATCCTTCAAAAGATTCGTTAGATGACATGCTAGTGAATGCAGGGGTTCTTCA
>CEON01117697.1_pt1 | contig 19113 bp, 19 predicted proteins | sample 530291 | NCBI WGS metagenome assembly CEON01 (sample SAMEA2619888, study PRJEB7988) | marine metagenome | biome: marine biome (ENVO:00000447); feature: surface water layer (ENVO:00002042); material: "saline water (ENVO:00002010), including plankton (ENVO:xxxxxxxx)" | depth 5 m
CCGTCAAGCGTAAACCTGACGGGTGTGTGCCACTTATTCAACTGTCATATGAAAAATTTTTAACTGTTAATTTGATATTAAAAGAAATTGAAATTCTTTCATCATCATGATTATTTGTCGAAACAAAATGTTCAACATATGAGGGAAATATTATTATTTTTCCCTCTTCCGGATTTACGTTACGTAGGGTTCCGATTTTTCTAGAGTATTTGTTTAAATAATTAAATCCTCTCCATAATGGATTAATTGATCTATTCGGAAAAAAAAGTTCTCCACTTTCTTTTGGAACCTTCAGATAAAAAACTCCAGAAAAAACGTTGCCATGAATATGTGGGGAGTTAAATGAACTTCTACTATCATTTATATTAAACCATGCACTTTCAATACTACAATCACATTCGACAAAATCATAATCCTTCATAATAAGGAGTGTCTTATTTTCAATAAATTTAAAAATATTTTCAAATTCTTTCAAATGTGTGATATCTTTTGATTGATATCCATGATGATTAGAGACATGTACACTCCGATTACTTTTTTTAAATAATTCTATTGCTTTTAGAAAATTATTTTTTTGAGCATCAAAATTATCAAAAAAACACTCCCAAATAGGAGTTGTAAAAATATCAGTTTTTTTCAAATTCCCAGTCATGATTTCTTCAGTGATTAGAAATAATTAAAGTTTACATTAATTCTACATTTCTCATCAGTGCATGTTGTGCTTCTATGTGGTTTTGACGAATCAAATAACAATAATCTATTTTTTATTGATTTAATCTCCACTTTATCTTCAAGAATAGTCACTCCATTATTGGTATTGAGATAAAAGATTGCACCTTTATGCGAAAAATCATAGTCTGTATGACTTTTATGAATGATAGTTTCTGGAGTAGATGGATAGCAATTAGCTTTAATTCTAATCAATGCATTACAATCCATCAAATTTAAAAGTGGTATAAAAATTTGAGATTTATTTACTTCTATATCAAAACCTTGCCAAAAGGTGTGAGTGAAGTAAAAAGATCCATGAATGGGTAGATCTTCCTCATCATCTGTAATCTTTGGTGTCAAACTCCAAGGAAAATTTGAATTTAGTATATTTTCTTCAATATTCTTGAAATCATTTTCATTAAGAGCATCGTCTATAATTTTATAGTCAGTCATTAATAATTTTAAAAATCAAGAAGGAAGGTTAATTATAGTCGAAACACCAGTTTCTGTCATATAAGATTGCAATTTAGTCAAATCATCTGAACTTAAAGTTACAAGTGATAAAATTTCATTTAATGAAGACTGAATTCTAGATATGTTGGGGTAACCAATGCGAGCATTTATTATCTCTGAGATAAATTCAGTAACCGCAACATTTGTTGGTAAATCAGTTTTAGATGCATTTCTAATCGTCTGATATATTGTATTAGTTACCAGTTGATCGTTTTGATGATCATACTTGCCCACTGAAATATATTCCCAAAATAATTTAAAATCAATAAGTTTTACTCTTTGATCTTCAGGTAATTCTGTAATTTCAAAGGAACCAATTCCAACATTCCACTTATATCCGTGAGTCCACGTTAAATAATCATATTCATCCATGTACATATTTGATCTATGATTAATAACATCAGGTATCTCAAATTTTCTTATACCTGCGGCTGCTAATTGTTCATCTGTTTTTCCAGAGTGTTCTGTTGAAAGTCCCGCTACAGGACTACGATTTGCTTCAGTTCCTACAGGAATTTGAGCTTCGTCGAAGTAAAGTATCATTATCGAAAAATTTTTTAACTATTTATTATTTTTTATAAATTTCGTTTCCAACTACTAAAATATCTAATTCTGTTGATTCAAATACTTGTAACGCATCTTTTTTAGATCCTGCAATTGGTTTACCACCATTATTCAGTGATGTGTTCAACAACATTGGAACACCAGTCAGTTCTTCAAATTCACTGATAAGTTCATGATAGATTTTTAATTTGTCAGACACAGTTTGAATTCTACACGTGCCATCAACATGTGTAATTGATGGAAATGATTCTTTATCTAATATATTCATTACATAAAGCATATATTCGGATTTTCCCTGCCAATCAAAAAACTCTGAAGTTCTATTTTCTATAATAGATGCACCGAAAGGCCTAAATTTTTCTCTATGCTTTACTTTTTTGTTGATAATATCTTTTCCATCCTTAATTAGTGGACTCATTAAGATACTTCTATTCCCTAAAGCTCTAGATCCGATTTCTCCATTCCCTTGATACCATCCAACTATTTTTCCATTTGCTAATGATTCTGCAATTTCTTTAATAGTATGAGATGATGGATCAGAGACTGGTTTTTGATCGCTCTGCCAAAAAGGAAATCCTTTTGTGCTAAATTTCTCCTGGTTGTAATATATTCTTAAAAATTCTAAAATTCCCAATGAAATTCCTTCATCAGCACAATGTGGAGGAATATGTAAATTTTTTCTCTTTTTTCTTATTTCTGTATTAATGATAGTATTTTGAGCGACTCCTCCAGAATATCCAATTACATCATTTAAATTTGAATTATTGCAGAAATGATTAACAAATACTTCCTCCGTTATTTGATGACAATGATTGACTTGGTTGCAAATTTCTGCAAAATTTTTATCCCAATGCGAAACATCGCTCTGATTCCATAATTTACTTAGATTACTTAAATCATAATTCGAGTAATCATCAATTTTGGAACTAGAAAAACCCTTTAAAGCCATCACTTTACCAGCGTGATCAAGATCATTTCCTTTTAATCCTATATTAGTTCCTAACTCTGCTAATATTTTACCAAAACTTTTATGTGATTTATTTTTATACTTTAAAACTCTATTATTATTTTCAAAAAGTGAATGAGTTACAAAATCATCTCCAAAACCATCAAATACAAAGTTATGATCAGGATTTACATCTAAAGTCCATAAACTCAATGCATGTGCTAGATGATGATCGATCCTAAACACGGGACATTTGATGCCCATTAATTCAAACCTTGGTACATTTATAAATTCAAATAATTTTGATTCATTTGTTTTAATATTTTTGTATCTAAAACTATCAAGGACTATTCCAATGGAATCTAATTCAGACAAATCTATATTCCATTTATCCAAAACAAATGCCCAATCTTTTAAATTTTCAAAACCATGATGTTTAATCTGAAAATCTCTCTCTGATTTGTAATATTTTACGATTTTTCCGTCAGAATATGAGATATTAGAATCATGCTCACACAATCTTAATGCTAAAAATTTCATGAATATTCGAAATCATGTTTTGAAATTCCTCTTTGCAATTTAGAGTCAATTCCTATCATAGGCCTTTTATCATACATGTGATCTTTATTATCTCCCTCAGAGTCAACATAATGAAGAAAACATTGTATTTGTTGATCTCCCTTGTATTCCTCCCTCCAGTGTTTAACTTTACACCCAGAATATACGCACATATCTCCAGGATTTAATTTAACTATATTAATATTATTTTGATAATCTTCAATATAAAGATCCCATAAGTCAGTAGAGTCAATACAAACTGTCGTTGAATACTCGCAACTTTCTCTGTCACGATGTGGATGTAAGATGGCACCCTCATAATAAAATCTTCCATATGTGTAAGTTGGAACTAATTTTTTATTTACTATCTCAGATATTTCATCGAGCAAAATCATACTTAACGATTCAAAACACTGAGGAGCGTACGTTGAAAAACTTACTGGAACTTGTGTATCTCCGAATGCAGATTTATCTTTACTATCGAAAGCAAATTTGTTTTTTGATCTATAAAAAGAAACTTCTTTAAATATTTCAAATTCTGTTTTAAGATGGAGTAGTAGTTGTGGAGAAATTATATTTCTAACTATTTGAAATCCCTTTTGATCAAAAGTCATATTACCTCACATTAGGGCCTCCAACCCATCCTACAATTGATTCTCTTTCACCCTCTAAAACTGGTAGCACCTCATGATCCATGTTTGATCTAAAAAAAGTAATAGATCCTTTGTCCTTTAAAATTTTATATTCATCAGATCGATTGTCTAAAACAACATCTCCTCCAACATAATCACTACTGTCAGATAATTGAATACTAAATGATAGTTTTCTAATTGATTGATAATTCCTAAATTCATCTAAGTCGCCACAATCATTGTGCTTTTTGTAAAAACCTCCATCTCTATAAATTGAATATTGTAAAGGTTCAAGGTATTTTAATTGTAAATTAAAATAGGTTCCATTAACAACTTTAATTAAATCAATTACCTTATCATAAAACCACTCTGTGCTCTCATCATATTCAATCCATTTGATAATAGATTTTCTTGTGTTAGGTTGATTTCCTATAGTTGGAATTTTTTGACAATAATCATCGTCAATCATATTGATAGATGTTTTTTCGTTACCCCAAACACCACCCTCTTGAAATTCATATTTTTGTAATGAGTTCTTAAGTTTGTTTATCTCATTATTTGTTAAAAAATTTGGAATAACGTAAGTGGTTGCGTAATTTTTTTCGTTAAATAATGGAATATTCATATTATCTCGTAATAATTTAAATAATCTTCAGAAATATAATCTAAAATTAAGTGGACTCTCTCAAAATTATCTGTAGTGTTAACAACTGAATGTCTTCTTGAATTATTAACTTCATAAACAGAATTCTCCTTTAGATTGTATTTATTTTTACCAATTGAAAATATAACACCTTCATTTGTTATTAGTGGAATATGAATTCTATGGGAAAACATATATGATAATCCATGATCAACGTGTTCAGGAATTTTTCCTTTGCTCTTCAATTTTGATATTTGTATATTATATGGCCTTCCCTTTCCATATAGTTTTTCAATATTTAAAATAAATCTATCAGATATTTTACAAAAATCAAGAAATTTTTTCTCATTACATACATCAAAATTATGCATGATAAAAGATGAATCTACATCTTTAAAAAAATATTCTCTATTATGTAGATGATCAAATTCATTATTATAATCACAGTCAAAAAGACTTATTAACTTATTTTTGTAATTATCATCTATAGAAAATAATTCTCTTATGAAGAAGGGTTTATTCATAGCTTATATCATATCCAAAATTTAAAAAGTCTACAGAAAACAATTCTTTTACTAATTCAACGCATTTTGGATTAGTATAAGCTTTTTCATATTCAATGTGATTATAATTTCCTTTATTTAAATGATCAATTTTTATCTCTAAATCTTTCTCTATTTCAAAAAATTTTTCATAATAATAAATTTTTTCAACGCCGATATTTCCTTCAAGATCAAAAACATAAAAAGATTGTGGATAATACATCATTCTTGTTTTTGCAAAAAATTTTTTTGTTTTTAAAATTTGCAAAAATTGAATAAAGGAACACTCATAATTATTAACTCTCTTAAAATGATTATAATAGCTAAACGTTCTTGTATATGGATTTCTAACAACACAGAATGAGAATACGTCTCTTAGATCATTTTGCTTCTGAAGAATAAAATATGGATCATGTCCAGCGTGATGAGATTTATTCCACATGCTTTGATCAATACTATTTAAAATTGATGTTCCCCCAGTTTTGGGAATATGAACAAATAATTTTTTCATGAATACGAAAACGCTGTTTTATTATTATTTCGTCTCCAAAATTCCATATCTTTGTATTCTTCTATAATTGATTCCGGTAATATGCATTTAGGTGGATTATAAATTACTTCACTTTTAATAGTATGTAATCCATCAAGTGTAGTTTTCATGTCAAATTTTTTATTTGAATATTCTAAGTTTTTAAAAGAGTGATTGTAATATGGTTTATTTAAAAATGAATAAATTTCTCTTAAAACTTTTTCTGGGTTTTTGCATAAATCTTCATATTCTATCAATTTAATCAATGAAGGATTAGAAGAAAGTCCTTGTTCTAAAGATACTAATGCTTTAGAGATAACACCCTCATATTCCTCCATGTATTTTTGACATCTGAAAAATACATTGTCATCTATATCTCTAGCAGTTAAACAATTTTTTCTTTCTAAAACTTCAAAAGAATTTAAGATAGAAACAACATCTCTTACTGTACAAATAATTTTCGTATAAGGAAAGAGACATTTTAATAAATCTACTTTTTTAGTCCAAGTTCTTGATGTATCAAATATGACTGGCTTATCAACGTGCTTATAATACCCATCAAAAATTCCATTTAATATATTTTTACGATGTTCTTTATTAATTACGTTTTTTGATTCTGAATTATCGATTATATGCAATGTTCTATCAATGAACAAATCCATAGGAGTATGAATATCTGCATAAAACTCTGGATTTTGTTTTAATATGGTAGATAATAAAGTTGATCCAGATCGAGGAAGTCCAGATATAAAGTAAAATTCTTTCATCAATTATAATTAAAATTTATTTTTTTAGGACACACTCTATCCCATCTAAAAAATCCATTATGAGATGATGGAAAAGAATCATCGACATGAATGTCATAACCGATTGATCTAAGTTTATAGCATAAATCCCAGTCTTCACTTAAGTATGCTCTATCTTTTACTCTAGTTTCAAAAACGTTATAAATTTTTCTTGGTGTGTCATCATTGTCGTGATAAAAATCTGAACACTCAATGATATCAACAACAGATTTTTTAGACATCAATAAGCAGCCAGTTGCTGCAGCCGTAGTAAGGTATAAATTTTCATCAATTTGTTTATACACTTTCTCAATTGATTGAGGATTCTTTGATATTCTATTAATATTTTTTTCTTTAATAGGGATGGGTGCTGATATTACATCAACATTTCTATCCAATAGTTTTCTAAGTCCTACAGCAGGTATACTAACATCCGAATCTAACCATAATAAATGAGTAAACTGTTCTCGTTTTTCATAGAAAATCGTAATCAATTCATTTCTTACTCTTGGCAATAAACTATCGTGCATAAAATTTGGAAATATATCTATTTCCAAATCATTAAAACTTAAAAGTGATAAAACATAAGAGGTATTTACTTTATGTTCAAAGCACGGAGTTGCTATAAAGATAGACTCTTTCATTCAACTTCATTCAATTTCTCTGGTTCATCTAAGTATTTCGGATCGGGTACATAATTGTTCAAATCAACATATCCTGGATCACCTGGTTGCAATAATTTTATATCTACAATTTCAAGAGGTTTGCCGTTTTCGTCTACTACTCCTTCTACAGACATCTTTGAATTGATAGTTTCATCATTAGAATTTTCTTCGTTCACATCATATCCATATTGATCCGCAGTTGGTTGTAAACTCAATTTGTCAAAAACTCCTTGTTTAGTTACTGAAAGTGTGAATCTTACAAAAATAAATTCATCATCATGTGTATTTGTTTCAACTGAAGATGGGACATATGATGGGAAAAGTATTATTGATCCCTCTTGTGGAGTAATTTTAATAAGCTTTGAAGTAAATTCATTTTTACGTTGTACTAAACTCATACCATCCCACAATTGATTAATTACAGGATTTTTTACACAAACTTTTCCACTATTCTCAGGAACTTTAATGAAATAATACCCACTAAAAACAAAATCATCGACATGTTCAGACAACATTGATTCTCTCTTGTTGTTGACTGCTAGATATGCGTTAGAAATTGCTACATCGCAAAATTCAAATCCAATGTCTTCAGCACATTTACCGCCAAATTCGCAAATAAATTGATAACTATTAAAAAAGATAGGATCCTGCTGCAAATTTTTGACACAAAAATTGTTAGTATTATGATCTAACCCATCAGAATCTTGATTTTCTTTTAAATATTTGGTTCTTTCTAAGATATCGTCTTTCTCGGTTTCAAAATCAGGATAAACAACCTGCCAAAAGGGAATAGAATACAGTTTCAGTAAGTCCATACAAAATGCATCAGTGATATATTTATTATACACCAAAAAAGATCAATATGCTATTTTCATACCCACATTATTAAATTCTTTAGTCATCGCACCATCATTAATTTTTCCATATGTGAAAAAATCCCTTAAAGAAAATTTGTGATGATCATTAGTCCACCAATCATAATATAAATCATATGTTTTAAATACATGCCCCCAATTTCTTCTTTCAATAAAATTTTCATGGGATTTTATGTTAGGGTTTTGTGGGATTAATGGAATGCAATATGTTTTTCCGTTATGACAAATCGAGTAATCCACGTCTCCAATTCCATGTCCTTTTTCAAGGTGATGTACATCATTTGTCTCATTATCAATTATAACTTTTTCTCCATCCATGTATAATTTAATTAGTTTTTCTGCATAGTGCCGATTAATCATACATGCACCAAAGTAAGTAAAATGTCTTTTAGGATGTAAGAAGAAATTGATATAATCAAAACTTTCAAAACCTAACTGCAGACAATCCCAATCAAATGGGATTTGATTCATCAAAAACGTCCAATCAAAATTCCAATATTTAATTAGGGATAGATCATAATCATCCTCCATCATTATAAAATATTTTTCATTTGTTTCTTCTAACCACTTCTTAATCATCTTCATGTGCGACAAAAAAGCCGCAACAGCATTTTTATTTGGAATTTGGTAGTATTTTTTATTACTAATGAGATGTTTCCAATCGTCAAATTCAGATGCCAGATATTTTGTCGCAGAAACTCTATTAAAATTATCTATCTCCCAATAGTCAAACTGGTTTTCCATATATTCTCTTCTATCAACTCTATTGTCTAGATTGACGTAATAGATTGATGGAATTTTATCTAACTTATTTTTAAGATTCATTATCCACGATCAATATCAAGGGTGACACAATGAAAACATCCACTTAATGTACGAGCATGTCTCATTGGAAGCATAGCACACTCTATGCCATGTTTTTCTAATTCTTTTCTTGTAGGATTTTGGTTTTCTTCCAATACAACTAAATTTGGATTAACACTAAAAAGATTCATATTGATCCATGGCGATGCATTATTGTAGTTTGGAAAATATCCAATATCAACAGGTTCTGGACACCAAATTACATCCCACTTATTAAATGGATGAGGTAACATGTTCTTATCTTTGATTCTTTCTGGGTTTGCCAATAAAAGCCCTTCTTTTAAAAATGCTACAGTGGTATCAATGTGCATGTAGCTATAGACATTTTCAAGAAGATGAACATTAATATCGTCACCTAATATGGATTGCAACTTTTTTGATCCCTTTTTATTACCACTGTTGGATACAAGATATAAAATATCATCATTTGCTTTCAGAATATTTGCAGCATCAAATGCAGGAGAGTGTTCTGTCAGAGCAAGAATATCTTTTTCGCAGATGCAACCATCATCATACAATTCATCATCATAAGAACATTCAACTCTTTTTAAGTTATCAAAGTGTTGTGCAATTGTTTTCCAGTCATCTTTTCTCGCACGTAATGGCATTGGGGCAGCAAATGCAACATCGCCATGAGACACTACAACATCTCTTGGACAAAAACTGTAGTATCCATTTGGTTTTTTTTCGGGCCTCAGAACTTCTACACCTTCTCCAAGTAAAAATTGTACAAATACTTCAAGATCCTCATTTGCCTCTTGAATTACCTGTGGTGGATACAATCCGTTAGGGACGTTGGACACATCTTCTTTATCGGCAAAATTAATATGACGATAACTTCTATCCATTTCTGGCATACAAGCATAATCTGCTCTGCCAACAATCACCTTTTTAAGTTGATCCCATTCATTTCTACTTTTCATCAATAATTCCTGTAATTTGCACTGCGTATCTATCTTTCATACTAAAATTGTAAAATGCATGAACATCATCATATTGCCAATGAAAACAATCACCAGACTTCCACGAGGAAATACATTTATTTTTAATTTGCAAAATTTGTCCTGGACTACTATCCTCTAGCATTACCATATATCTTACTACATTTTTTGACTTTACATTATTAATTTTAAGATACATTCCATAAAGATCATTATGGAGTGGTAAATATTGTCCTGGTTTGAAATAATTTATTGCACTTCCAACAGACTGTAAGAAATTAAATTTAGGGACAATATATTTTTCAACACAATCTGGCATCGGATTGGGCATCTGATACTTATAAATTGATAATTTATCTCTATTGTGCCCAGATTCTACGTAATTTTCTACTAAATCACTATCTCTATGAGTTGATAGTGTATAGTCTAATTTTTTAAAATCAGATATATTCCATCTTGGAATTATGTGTTTTATCTCACTCATAATCAATAGAAAGTAATTTTTTTTCGTAATAGTTTGCAGGGAGGAGAGGATCTTCGTGTGAAAAATGCTTTGGATTTGTAGGGCACATTCCACAGACAGACTCTGCTTTTCTGTTAAAAAATTCTTCTATCTCCGAGTCAGTACAGTTAGGATCTAAAGGAATATAATTTAAATATTGACTCCATTTATCCGATAATTCATTTTTGTATTTTTCTTTCTGAAGACTTAGATAAGCTGTCATGCAACATTTATAGATTTTATTCTTATAAAGTTGAAAACATTTTTTGCCCGTGACACAATTATCCCAACTTTTCTGTGGATTTCCGTCTTCATATGGTTCGGAATATTTACCAAAACCCTTATATGTTCTCATCCAATCAGAATAAGAATCATCAATTATAACATCAAAATCGTATTTATCTTTCCATTTTTTGACAACTTCAAGAGAAGAATTTAATTTATCCATATATCTTTTATTAAAAGGGCTTGCATGATTTGAGATGAATAAAGTGCATTTTGTATCTTGCAGCACCTTTGGTAAATCTTTATGTTTTTCAGAATCTATCAACAACGCATTAGTAACTATTTCAAAATATGAATCTTCACTTGGTTGAGTCCACATCTCTCGTGTAATTTTTATAATTTCAACAATATTTTTATGAATTAATGGTTCTCCTCCCAAAATTGACATACTCTTAGGAGAAATTTTTTTACTCCAAGAAGAATACCAATCCTTTAGTTCATCAAGACTTATTATCCAATTGTGTCCATGATTTGTAAAATGAGTGCAACCATCACAAGAAAGATTGCAGTTATGAGTGATATGCCACTCCAAATGAGGAACAACAATCATGATTTTTTAAATACACTCAAGTCCGATAAATCAGGATAATCTTCATATGTCCATCTTTTTGGTGTGAGATCCTTAATTTTTAAAAATTTTTTATAACCATCAATTGCAACCTCTGGAGTCATGTAATAATGATATCCAATAGTTTCAATATCTTGCTTAGCCCATGGCAGTGATTGATCTCTGCCGTCATATACCATTTTTTTAAGTTCTTTATAACTATCCTTACAGTCAGTAAGAATCATACCACCCCTACCCAATCCAAGGTGCTTTTTAAATTGAAAACTTAAGCACATAAATGTTCCTTCAATATAACTATCTTCTTCCCATAAGACAGCTGCATCGATTATGTTAGTATTTCCAATATAATAATAATTTTCCCATTCTAATTCTTGCCAACACCACTCTATACCCAACTTTTCCATAGTCATTGGAATAGAAAGATAAGTGTGTTTGGGTATTTTGACAGATTTAAATGAATTTTTTCTCAAGCACAATTCAATACCATGGGTGCAACTATCTGTTGCTATGGCATATGGTGAGTTGAAATAATTAGCGATTTCTTTTTCAAACCTATCAACATATTCAAACATAGTTATTCAGATGCTTCAAACAATTCAAAGTCTTTTTTATACAAGTCAAAAAAATTTTTGTTATCTTTTAAATATTTAAGATATAATTCATTACAATAAATTTTATCATGGATACTAGAGTAATTACAGTTTCCTAGATTCACATCATATCCTAAAATATTTGATAATTTATTAGATAGATTTTTATCTAGTTTAACATATTTTAGATTATATTTGCAATGCGAAAGAAAAATATATTGAGGTGATGTATGCTCATCAAAAATAAATTTATTATTTTTTAGATTTTTTTCAATGTAATCGTTAGAAGGATTATATCTTTTGATGAATTCTTGAATTCCTGATATGTATCTATCAATAGGATTTCTAATTATGGCAAGAAAAAAATAATTATTTTTTCTTACATAATCATTAAATTTATCAATATTTTTTATTCTAAAAGACATATCACAAAAATCATCATTTTTTAAACAAAAATTACTTACAGAGGTGCTAGCACATTTGTCAATGTGCATAAACACCAATTTAGATTTTTTATTTAAAAAACAATCAAAAAATCCTGGAGGATGTATATTTTTTCTATTTTTCTGTAAGAAGAATGAAAAATCAGAGCAATTTTTTTTGTGATTTAAAATTGTAAAATCAACTACAGAATCATAAAGCATTTAAAGTATCAATAACTGTGATTTTTTAGAGCCCTTTGGTTAATACTACTACCAACACCAAATCCTCTAGTGTAAAAAGTTGTTCTGTGGGCATACATTCCATAAGCATGTGTGGAATTTTTCTGCTGATTAATCCAATATAAGTTGGGGTTTTGGGGGTGAGTTTTAAAGAGAGGGTTGTTTTGTGTATTGTTACCAACGTAGGATTGCCATTGAGATTTGGATGGGAAGAACCATCCACTAACGCCACTATTAGATTGTGCTGCAGTTACAGCAGCATTTCTATTACTCCAGGATCCTTGTGTTTCTGATGACGGTGGAGACGCAAGAACTGCATTACCTGTTCCATTAAGATAAGCCACATATCCACCACCTAATGGATCTCCAATTGATGGTGGTACGGTAATAGCGAATGAATAATTTGCGGTGGTTCCTCCTTGTCCTAATCCATCAAATCCCTTAACACCTTCAAATGGAATTTGAACATAGATAGTTTCATTACTATTACTGTTTGGTGTAGCTAAAATAGTTAGAGTACTACCACTAAACTGAGTGTGCCCACTGCCGCTATGTGCAAAACTAAATGATCCTCTTTGTGAACCACTGTTACTACCAGATCTAAAGTATCCATAACCATCTCCTCTATAAATCGTACCATTAAATGTGATTGCTACTTGAGTACTAGCAGAAACACCTGTTGCACCATTAGAGGGGTTTTGTGATGTTACAGATCTAGCGGCAGCAGTCGTGAAACTATAATTAATTGCGCTTGTATAGAATTTTTCAAAACCAGCTGGGAAGTTAACATAATATGACGTTCCTGAAGACAAATTAGAGGATAAACCAAATGACAATGTTCCCACACCAAATCCACATTGTGAGGTTGATTTTTGAGTATGTATTGGGCCTGATGATGATCCAGATCTTACAGTTACATTTCCAGTTCCTGCATGAAGTTGCGTGGAATTAAAAGTAACATATATAACAGTATCTCTTTCGGTGTTAGTTTCACCATTAGCAGGGTGATAGGCACTTACAGAAGGAGCAGCTTGAGTAGTCCAATTCCAGTCGTTTATTTCATCTGCTCCTGCAACAAATCCAGAAGGAATAACAAGGTAGTAAGTTGTGCTTGCAGCAAAGTCACTGCTAATAGTAAATGAGAGAGTACTACCTGAAACAGATGCACTACCAGAGGCTATGGATTGAATAATCGTTCCTGATGCTGAACCAGTTCTAAGAGTAGCAGTGCCACTGCCAATGGAGATAGATTGATCATATGTAACCGAGACAGTTGAGGTTGTCCTTGAAACATTAGTAGATCCATCTGATGGGCTGAAACTTGACGGTGTTGCACCCGCTTGAGTAGTAAAATTATACGTGTTTAATTCAGCAGCTGATGAAATAAATCCATCATCAATTACCACATAAACATCAGTCAAGACTGGTAGATCACTAGCAGGATTTAATGTTAAATCAGTTCCCGAAACTGTTGCTAATCCACCATCATGAGTAATGGTTTCAATTACAGTTCCGGATGCTGATCCATTTCTAAGGGTTACATTTCCTGTACCAATAGAAATATTTCGATCATATGTAATTACGATATTTGAATTAACTGCCACCCCAGTCGCTCCATCTGCTGGGCTAAAACTTGACGGTGTTGCACCGGGTTCTGTTGTGAAATTATAAGTTGTAAGGGAATCAATTCCAACCAAGTAGTTTTTATCTATGACAACGAATACATCCTGCAGATTAGAAAAATCACTAGTCGGATCAATCGTCAGAACGGCACCAGAAACACTAGTATTACCAGATACAACACCATAGGTTTCAATCGCAGATCCTGTGGCTGATCCATCTCTTAGAGTAATGAATCCTGTGGATCCAATGGTTACATTGGCATCATAGGTGATTTTAATGGTAGTGCCAATTCCTACATTTGATGTTCCATCTCCCGGTGCAAAAGCACTTACTCCTGCAGTTTGTTCTGTCTCAAAATTATAAGTATTGATAGCATCCGCGCCCTGAATAAATCCAGCATCTACAACAACGTAAGTATCATTAAAGTTGGGTAAATCACTAGCAGGATTAATGGTTAAAATTTTGCCAGAAACAGTTGCGTTTCCACTATCATGAGCAATGGTTTCAATTACACTTCCAGAATTAGAACCTGTTCTTAAAGTAATATTACCTGATCCAAGTTGAACAATTTTATCATAAGTGATAGTAATATTTGTACCTATCGCTACATTGGTGTCACCATCAGCTGGAATAAATGTAGTTGCAGAGGGGCCATCCTCAGTTGTGAAATTATATGTTGATAATATTCCAGTTTTTCCGTCAATATGATTCTCAAGGATTCCTTGATCAAGTACGACATAATATTCCTGTTCATACTTAAGATCTCCTGTAGGGATCACTGTTAGTGTTTGTCCGCTGATAGTTGCAGAAGTCGATCCAATACCAATAGTTTGAGCTGCTGTTCCAGTTGCAGATCCTTCTCTAATTGTAATATTACCTCCACCAGAAACTTTGAAAATTTCTTGACTGGTGGTGAAAACAATGTTGGGCGGATGAGTTGCAGCAACACCTGTGGCACCATCAGATGGAGAGAATGCGGTGAAACTTGGAGAGAATACTAAACCAGCACCAGATCCGATGAATTCATCTCCTCTAAATGCGTGTGCAGTTACTAATCCAGTGGTTGAGTTAAAAGTAAACTTGGCACTACCACCGAAATTTCCACCATCATTAAATTGAACTTGAGTATCAGAACCACCCGGAGTTCCTCCGCCACTACCAGAAGCGGATTGATTATTAATAGCATTTCCCATATATGCATGGGATGAACACTGATAGTGAAGCACACCTCTGGTATCATCACCTACAACTATCTGTGTATATGCACCAGCACTACCGGGTGTACCGTTTGTAGTTACACCATTTGTATATGCTGTTGTTTTATCTGCTTCCTCATAAAATCTAAGAGGATGTCCGCTATTAGTGCTATCTGCCTGATCAAATCTATAGGTTCTGCCTGGCACTAATACTATAAATGGAGCTTGAGTGCCATTAATTACATATCCATTACTACTACCAGTGCCATTATATCTGTGTGCAGATGTCTTTGTAGCGACAGTTACGGTAAAAGTAACTGTGCTACCAAAAGGTGCCTGTAAATAATCAAATCCAGCGAATGCACTCGCTGTTGTGATACCAGAAGCATTTACATTACTAGCAGTGACATCTCCAGTTACTGCGAGAAGACTGCCGTTAAAAGTAAGATTTGCACTATCTTCAACAGCACCACTAGTGCCAGCAATAACAACCCTGTTGTCGGTAAGATCGCCAACAATCAGAGAGTTAGTAGAAAGATCTGTACCGTCGTAAGTAAGATTACTATCATCCTCAAGTTCACCAGAAGTACCGGCGATAACAACTCTATTGTCTGTAAGATCACCTATAGCTGCAGTATCAGCAGACAGACTGTCAATATTTGCAGTTCCATCGATATATAAGTCTTTAAATTCTAATCCAGATGCACCTAAGTCCCTTGTTCCATCAGTTGACGGAACAATATCGCTATCGAATCTACCTGTCGCAGTAATAGTATCTGAAGTTGCATTACCAAGATTGATGTCACCATTTACATTTACTGTATCTGCAAATGTTGTAATACCTGTAATATTGAGGTTTCTACCAGTGATTTCATCATAATTGATATCACCTGTGACATTTAAGTCTCCACCAATGGTAACTATACCAGCAATCGAAACTCCACCATGAGATTGAATTGTTACACCAGATCCAACAGTAATCTTACTACTGACAGTTTGATCACCTGTAACTGCAAGAGTTGATCCATCAAATGTTAAATTAGCACTATCTTCAAGTTCTCCTGAAGATCCAGCAATGACAACTCTATTATCTGTTAAATCTCCAATCTTAGCAGTATCTGCCTCTAGTGCATCAATGTTTGCAGTTCCATCTATGAATAAGTCTTGGAACTCTTTTGAACTAGAACCAAGATCTACTGATCCATCTTCAGATGGTAAAATATCTCCAGTAGCATTTAATACACCACCAATTGTCGCAATACCTGAAATAGATAAACCACCAATTGCAGTAGCAGTGACACCAGATCCAACAGTAATCTTACTACTTACGGTTTGATCACCGGTAACCGCAAGAGTTGATCCATCAAATGTCAGGTTACCACTATCTTCGAGTTCACCATCGGTTCCAGCAATGACAACTCTATTATCTGTTAAATCAGAAACCTTTGCAGTATCGGCAACTAATGCATCAACAGTTGCAGTGCCATCAAGGAATAAATCACCCCATTCACTAGTAGCAGCACCAATATTTCTAGTGCCGTCTGCATCAGGAATTAGATTACTACCTATAGATGTAAAGGTGGATACTCCACTGCTGCTAAAATCAGACGCTGCGATACCACCACGAACGTCTAAAGTGGTACGAGGCCCAGTGCTTGCTATACCTACTTTCTTACTATTAGCGTCCGCAACAATAAGATCAGAGTTAACCTCTAAGCCATTTTTAACGACAAAACTCTTATCTACTGCCATTTTAGGTTCACTATCCCCTTATTTTTTATTATTTATCACTTAACGCATCACAAAAAACCCAATCACAATGTGGGAGCTATATTGTGCCTATTATACCAATCAGTCCAATCACTTGTTGATATATTTCCACCAAATGCATAACTACTATTCCATAATCCATTACGATCCATTATAAAGAATATAGACTGTCCGAATGTATTACCACCACTCTGGGTTGAAGTTATAATTTGTCGTGGTGTGTCTTCAAAATCAGGGATATCTCTTCTATTTGTGCGTAGAGGACTACCAAAACTCATACTTGTCCATCCGCTACCGCCGCCGCCGCCATAACCGCCACCAGTTCCAGCGTTACCGCCGTATGCTCCTGCACCTCCACCACCATTTCCTCCTGTGCCATCTCCTCCATTATTTCTATATGCTAAACCAGGTTTAAAACCTCTTCTGATTATCTGTGTTTTCGTTATAGCAACATTTTCAAGACTCCGAGCATGATCTCTTAGTTCAGCTCCAGCACCACCAGCACCAAAATCACTTGCAGTGAAATTGCCAGTTTGATCGCTGTAAATAGCACATGGAGAAAATTGTCTAAAGAAATTATTTCCCACGGTACATCGACTTGCTCTACCTCCAACAGTCGTATCGGATGGCCAGTTTCCTACACCAACAACTGTTAAACCACCATTTATACCACCAGCGCCTCCATTCCTACCTCTTCCAGGAGAACCCGCTACATTGGCACCACCACCATTTCCTCCATGGGCATCGACATCACCACCTCTCAATGTACCAGCACCACCGCCGCCACCAAGAGCTAATATCAACACTCCATTTTCATACAAAAATACTCCACCACCTCCACCATTTTTTCCACCAGTGGGTTGTGATGTGCCTCCCATTTTTAAGGCATATTCAGTATCTTTTTTAAATGTAAAGTCAAAAGCAACAGTACCTCCCTCTCCACCTCTATTGCCGTTTCTAGATGCTCCTGCTGCTGCCGAAGCGACAATAAAACAGTGGACATCATCCGAATAACTTCTTGAGTTAAGTAAGAATGTTGATGTAGGACGATTAGGATCAGCTACAATTCTGAGTGCAGAGCGAGTGTTGGATCCTGGTACTTTTCCTATTTGTAAAGGAGCTTGATTAAAATACTGAGCCTGATAATAATTAATATGATCACAAATAAGTACATTATTTGTTTCGACAACTCCTAAAGTTACTGTATTAGAGGCAAGTGGAGAATTACTTGCAGTTGGATGAGACACTAAACAATCAATATTTGATTCGTCGGATTCATCCTTACCAATTGTTAACGTAGTGGTTCGAGATCCATTAATTCTATTAGCAAAACTGTCTGTCAAAGGAACTCCATTCTGCCGCCATTGATATGACACTGGAGTACCATCAGATGATTGTGCAGCAATAGTAAATGTGGCATTATTTTGCTGAAGAACACCTGTTTGTGATTGAGGTTGCGTCGTGATTGTAATGAGTGGATTCATTACCAAAAGAGCTGCAGTTGAATCAAGGGGTTGATTGAATCCATTACCAGTTGATCTGGCAATACCAGCAGTGATTGCACCTGCCTCAGACTGATATGCCGAAGCTTCATATGTGGCACGAAGGACTATACTCTTATTATTATCAGAGGAACTTGATAAATTGCTTAATGTAATTTCATTTGTCTGTGATCCACTTACATTACTAGAATCTTCAGCTGCTGTTCCATTAATATACCATTGATATGCTATAGCGCCCGTGTTTGTTACTCTTTCACCAGGTATTGTTGAAGGATTATGTTTAAACTCTGCAGTGGCAATACCCGTAAGAGTAACACTACCACCATCATTTCCAGTTACTGTTTCTGGTTCTGTCGTGAACCTTAAAAAAGGCCCATTGATATCAAGTGTGGTATTTAATGAGTTATGAAATCCTAGTCCTATCATGCGAAGTTCTGTCCTCCAACTGCACCGAATAGTGTTGATCCACCATCGAATGTCTTAAATGAATAGATATCCGATTTTTCAGCGGTGGTAGTAACAATAGGTAAGACACCACCCGCAGGGAATTTAACAGGAATTGCTGTTCCTCCACTGTCCTTAAAGGTGGCGATACCAACGGAATAACCTGTGGTATCCTGAGTGATAAGGATGGAGAACGCAGTAGC
>CEON01049777.1_pt1 | contig 19086 bp, 24 predicted proteins | sample 530291 | NCBI WGS metagenome assembly CEON01 (sample SAMEA2619888, study PRJEB7988) | marine metagenome | biome: marine biome (ENVO:00000447); feature: surface water layer (ENVO:00002042); material: "saline water (ENVO:00002010), including plankton (ENVO:xxxxxxxx)" | depth 5 m
CCACTTGAGGCATCTATCAGTCGCTCACTGAGAGTTGAGGGTGGCCCTGAAGGCAATATTGTTTCTGAGTTTGATGGCCCCGTTATTTTTAACGAGAAACTTACATCAACGTCTACTAAGGGCATTGAATCTAATTCTTTATTCCTTCAAGGAGACACGACTGTATCAAGAAAATACACTGTTGGAATTGCAACACCATCTCTGGCAGGTAACCCTGGTGATGTAGTCTACAATGCTAACCCTGTAAAGGGTGGATACGTTGGATGGATTTATACTACAGATAATGATTGGTTCCGCTTTGGAAGTGTAAGTCTTTCTAAGACTTTAAGTATCGGAATCTTTGATAAGGTTGGTATTGCAACAACTACACCTGGAAATAACGTATTAAAGGTTGGAAACGGATCAACTGAATTCTCCGTAGATACTTCAGGAAGAGTTGGTGTCGGAACCTCTGCAAATATTTTCCAGTTTAGAGTTGAGGGTGACTCGTACTTCAGCGGTAATATTAATTCTGCTGGAGTTGCTACTGCTACAAAATTTGTCGGTGATGGTTCTGAACTCTTCAATCTTCAGACAGACAGTCTCTGGAGTGGTGTTGCCGCTGGATTAGGCACTGGAATTTATCCTAACAATCTTGTAAATGTCGGCATTGGCACCACTGTTCCTCACTTCAATCTTGATCTTGGAAGTGTTGGCACTGGTAACACTGATTTGAAGGTAAGAAACAACTCTATCTTTGATGGAAGAATTGACGTTGTAAACGTTAATGTCAGCGGTGTTATGACTGCTGCTTCTCATAAACTAGATAGTACAACTGGTGAGATACGCACTGGTATTATTACGGCAACAAATATTGTTGTAGGAACTGCACTTTCAACCTCTAGTAATCAAACTGGATTTGGCACTGCATCACCTAGAGCAAAGGTTGACATTGAAGGATCCGCTAAGTTTAAGACTTATTCAGAATTTGTTCAAACGCTTGATATTTCTGGTGGTAACGTCGATATTAATTTGGCTGACGCACAATCCTTTACTTTGACAGTTGATGAAGATGTCACACAGTTTACTCTTCTCAATCCGCCCACGGGAGCAACTGCATTCTCGATTTTAATTACGCAGGATAGCACAGGAGGTTATTCTGTTGGCATTGCTACCTTCAAAGATAGTGGAGGTTCAGACATCGATGTCAAGTTCCCAACAGGTGGTGTATTACCCATCGTTACCACATCGGCAAGCACATCGGATATCTATTCATTTAAGACATTCGATGGTGGATCAACACTCTTCGGCGTAGTTGGAGGACAGAACTTCGCATGATAGGATTAGCGTTCTACAATAGCACAAACACAACACTGGATTTGAATGGGCCTTATCTTAGGTTCACTTCAACTCCAGAGTCTGTTACCGTAAATGCAGGAGATGATGTCACATTATCTGGTTTAGCAACTGCTGAATTCAAACACAATCCAACAACAATCCCTGGCGAAAGAGTAACAAACACTGGTGAAATAGCATATCAGTGGTATATAAACGGCACTGCCGCTGTAGATGTTTCTGGAAAGATAAGTGGTTCTCAAACAAATGAAATCACAATTCAGGATCTTCAAAATCCATCTGAAACTGGACAATCGATTTTTCTTCGTGCAACGTATGTAGAATCCGCATATCAATCAGAAGAGGGTGCCATCACTGCTGGTATTGCAAGATCAACAGGAAAAGCATCGAACGAGAATCAACGTTTAGATAGTAATGCTGCCGGTTCTGTAATTGTTACCGTAAATCCAACAATTTCTATCACCACACAACCAACTGATGATGAGGTTGCTCAAGGTGTTGATGCAACTTTCACTGTTGTAGCATCTGCCTCAGATGGATCTGATGTTTCATATCAATGGAACCAAGATGGAACTCCATTGTCCAACAGTGATACAGTAAGTGGTGCTCAATCGCCTACCCTTACAATTTCGAGCACTACCATTGGCGATTCTACAATTACTGTTACTGTATCTCATCCAACTGCTGGAAATTCTCCTATTACCTCAGATGATGCAACTCTGACAGTGGTTGATGCTAGACAGATGATCAAAGTGGAACAACTTGATTATGGTTCTACATCTCTTATTGCACCGACTGAATCTTATAATTTATTTGAAAGGCAGCAAAATAATGATCCTGTTAGACTTGGAGTATTATTTGGTGGTAGATCTTATGTTGTATGGGCTGATGAAAAAGATGTTAAAGTAAAAATCACAATCGCTGCTCCTTCAGGAGCAGATAGGAATGGTAACAGTGGTGGTGAAGGAGGAGTTTCCGTCTTTGTCATAACAATGGAAAGAAATGAAGAATTTGTTTTTAAAATTGCTGGAAATTATGGATCTGGATTTGGTGGAGGTGGAGCAGGAGCGTATATCTATAATAAAGCAGCGATTATGGCAGTTGCTGGTGCAGGCGGCGGTGCTGGAAACAGAGGAAATGGTGGAGATGGTGGTGGTATGGGATTAGCGGGTGGTAGTGGTAGTGGGCCTGGAGCAGGAGATGGTGGAGCATCTATTGAAGATGGCACTGCAACTGTAAGTGGATATTTCCAAGGATTTTCACAACAACCAACAGGTGCTGGAAACAGGGATCCCAGAGGTGGTAAGATATCAGGTTGTACAATTGGTGGATATTATAGAAGACTTGGAGTTCCACCTTGCTCTGACGTTGAAAATGGAGAACTTACACGAGCAAGAACTGCTGCAAATGGAGATATTATTAATGGATCTGGATTAATTGTTAGAGGTTACAAAGCAGGACTTGGTTATAGAAACTGTGGTGGAATTGGTAATGAATCAAATGGTGGTGGTGCTGCAGGTTATATTGGTGGTAATGCAGCATCTAATGGTGGTGGTGGAGGTGGAGCATCAGGATATTCAAATGGAAGGCCAGAGATACTTTCTTCAACATTAGGTGGTAACGTAGGTAGTGGATATTTTCTAATTGAGTTAGCAAATGAGATAGAGGAAGTTACCTTTACTCAGACTCGTACAACAACTGAAAATCATACCGTTATTATGACACTTATAAGTGGATTTGGCCCTAGTACAATTTCATTAGGACGCCCAGCAAATTATGAGGATGTAGTTGTAGAAATTGAAAAGGATTCAATTTATGAGATTACCGAAACTCAAAACGTCGATAGAACAACATTATCAGATAATACTTTGACAGTTAGTGATCTTGATAGTAATCAAGGAAGTATGAGTATCACCCCTGATAAGGGTAGATGGATTAACACTGAGAGATATCAGTTTACATAATACTATAAATAATAAAAAATCTAACGGGGGATAGTGAACCCAAATGGCAGTAGATAAGAGTTTTGTCGTTAAGAATGGCTTAGAGGTTAACTCTGATCTTATTGTTGCGGACTCTAACACTAAAAAGGTAGGTATTGCGAGCACAGGGCCTCGTTCTACTTTAGATGTCCGTGGTGGAATTGCAGCAACAGACATTAATATTACAGGTGTTGCCACGATCGCAACAATTGAAGTTGCCGCTGGTGATGTTAATATTGGCAATTTGAATGTCAGCGGTTTCTCTACTTTTGGTGGAGTAACTGTTGATCAACTTACAGTTTCTGGTGTAGCAACATTTGCCGATCTCTCATATGATGAGATTACAGGAAGAAATATTAATATTACAGGTATCGCTACGATTCCTGTTTTTGTGGGACTTACATCATTTAATGATGGTGTAGAAGTTACAGGTATAAGCACAATTACATCACTTGATAATACTGATGTAAATGTAAGTGGAACTGCAACTATTGCCACCGCAAATATCACCACGATATCAAGCACTCCAACATTTAATGGTGGAGCAAATTTTAGTGGTGTTGTAACTGCCTCTCAATTTGTTGGTGGTGCGGGGCAAATTGGTATCGGTACAACTGGTGATGGATCAGCAGGCATTCATCCAGTAGGTTTTGGCGTTTCATTCCTTGAATTTAGAGGCCCAGGGTTTACCACAGCGCAATATAATGCTGCTGTTGGAATTGTTACTCTTAGTTTCCAAGGTGGCGGCGGTGGTAGTGGTAGTGCAAGTATTGGTGTCGGTTCAACACCTGGTGATGCGTTTACTGGTGTTGCTATCACCGCTGGTAATCTGTGGTATAATACAGGACTTGGACGACTATTCATATATTATCAAGATGATAATAGCGCACAGTGGGTAGACGCTGCACCATTTAACGTTGGTATCATCACTCAACTGAATAATGTTGCTTTCGCTACAGGAACAGTAGCAGCACCAGCACTTACTTTTGGGCAAGAATCTGATCGTGGATTATTTGCTCCTGCAACTGGAGAACTTGCTTATTCAAGTGGTGGCGTTGGAATCGTAACATTCAATTCTACTGGTGTATTAGCAACAACATACTTTGGTGATGGTTCTAACTTAACTGGTATTGATGCTACATCACTGAAAGATGACGGTGGTAATGTAAAAGCACAAGCGAACCCTAATGGTGTTGTAATTACTGGAATCTTAACCGGTTCTACTGCAAATTATACTGGTGTTGTTACAGCAAGTGGTGGTTTTATAGGAGATCTTACTGGTGATGTTGTTGGCGATCTTACTGGTGATGTAAACGCTCCTACGTTTGATACAGGAGTTGGTGGAGTTGTTGTTACTGGAGTTATCACTGCCACTTCAGGTTTAGATGCAATTGGAATTCAATCTGGTGGTATTGATATTACAACTGGTGTTGTAACTGCGATTAATTTCACTGGAGTTGGCAACACTGTTACGTATGATTCGACTACAAAGGTTGTCAGCGTAAGCGTTGGTAGCGGTAGTGGACTATCAACAACAGGTGTTACTGGTATTCAAACCGCCGCATTCTTCTCGAACCCTTCAATGGTTCATGAAAGTGTTACTCTTGATGAGGGTAATAATAATTATGGAGTATTTGGGCCTCTGGGTGTTGCAATTGGTGCAACTATTACAGTTGGCACCGCTAATACATTCACTATCGCTTGATAGGAGGTTTTTATGTCAGTTCTTAAAGTAAATGCCATCTCTAATTTAGATGATGATGGCCCTGTAGAATTTTCATCAGGAATTAGTTTTCCAGGTGATTTAACTACAGGTGATGGAGATGTCTTTATAAACTTCACTGGTGTCTGTACATGTGGATCATTGGTTGGTGATGCTTCAAATATGACTTTTCCTGGATTTTTAGGAAGGACAGATGCATTTAAAATTAGGAGTATAATGTAATGGCACAAGACTCTAAGATTAAAGTAAATTCAATTGTTCATAAAACAGATGGACAACCAGTGGTGATTTCCTTTGGTGCTACTGTACCATCCACTGGATCGTTCATAGTTAATGGTAATTGTAATTTATCTGGTGTTGTGACTGCCACATCATTCACCGGATCAGGGGCAAATTTAACTGGTGTTCCTGTGGTGGGTTTTTCAAAAGCGGCTGCATTACAAATTTTAGGTTAAAAAAATGTCTCTTATAAAAGTTAACAATATCACCAATACTGATGATAATGCTGCAGTATCATTGGATAGTGGAGCGAGTATTCCTTCAGGTGCAAGTTTAACCGTTTTAGGAAATACATCAATAACAGGTATTATCACCGCAACATCATTTACAGGTGATGGATCTGCATTGACTGGTATTGGTGGTGAGGCAGCGACAAAATCAAAATTATTTGCTTTTGCACTAATCACAAGTTTTGACACAACGTATAGATCATAAATAAATTTAAATAAATACTTTCAAATTAAGGAGATATATGGCCGCTCCAAATATTGTTGGAATCAACACCATGATTGGTGTGACAACATCTGTATTATTAGCTGACACTAATGCAACCACTATTGTCAACAATCCTGTTGACAGTCAAAAGGTGTTTAAAATTAACACCATCATGGTTGCAAACGTTGATGGAACTAGCGCAGCAGACATTACCGTCGCACTCCATCCCCTTGATGACGGTGGTGGAACTGGTGTAAAGATCGCAAACACAATCTCAGTTGCTGCTGACTCTACACTTGTTTTGACTGATAGAGCATCAGCGTTTTACATTCTTGAGAATCAATCAATTGTTGCAACAGCAAGTGCAGCAAATGATCTTGCTATTACAATTTCATTTGACGAAATCGAGGATTAATTAAAATGGCATCAAGAACAGAACTGTATACAATCAACGGTGAAAAACCGAGAATTTTACCTGATAGAATTAGACTATCCGATGGAACAACTCGAACCGACGTTGGTAGTTATACTGAAACTGAAGTAGCTGATGCTGGGTATGAAGGCCCTATTTCTGTGCCTGAAGAAATAAGAGATTATGATCCTGAAATTAAGTATGTTGAGTGGAATTCAACTACAAAAGTTTATGATATAAAAGAATACACAGATGAATTTCTTCTCAATAGAATGAGAATTTCTAGAGATCGTTATTTGGCATGGACTGATCATCAACTTCTTTCAGATGCAGGATTTACCGAGTCTCAAGTTACTCAGATCAAAACATATAGGCAGGCTTTGAGAGACATGCCAACAACTGTTGATCCAAAAAATGTTACATGGCCTACTCATCCCTGTGGAAGTGATAACGATCCTAGAGCATTACATCTTGCAGGTAAAATTCAGTTCTAAAATTTATGGCAACTCCAAAAGATTCAGTCTTCAGGCCTGATAATATCAATATAAGAGTTTATAGTGACACCAACTACGGAAATGGTGGATTTATAGGTGTGCTTAGGTGTCCAACCTTTGGTGCATCGGGCCCTGGGTTGGGAACTTATTGTAGTGGTGGTGCTCCTGGAGGCGGCGCTGGAGGGGTTTGGAGAACTCAAGAATCTAGATTGGGTGTTGAGAATGGATGTAAAGATCCTATAGTGCAATTTGGTGGTGTATATATTTTTGAAGACAGTGGCACTAAATGGATTCTTGCTAAACAATCCACAGAACATGGACCTTCTGCTTATAGTGGTAGAAATACAGCTGTCACTAATGCAAATTCTGATGAAGCATGTGGTGATTGGTTCATACCAAACTGCGCTCAAACACAAACAATTGCAGACGGAACAAGTACATATTGGGATTTTGTAGGTGATGGAAATCCTCAACCTGCACCGGCCACCTGGCCAGACACAAGTTATGTTTATTGGGGAAGTGGAACATGCACTGGAAATGGTAATAATGTTTGTGCATGGAGTATTAGATGGGAAAGTAATGATAAATCAGATGTAACTGGAGTAAGAGGATTAACCAGAACTGATCAAGCGAATACTTTTTGTGCTCCATGGGCTAGATCAAGAGCGTTTAGATGTATAAGTTAAAATGATAATTGATGGTGAATTCCCCTATATCATTAAAGAAGCACCGAATGATATAATTAAAGAATTAAAGGAAGAAATTTATAAGGATACGTTACCTGCATTTAATCATAGATTGGCGGGTAATATGGAGAAAGAGTTTAAATTGCCAATAGATAATCACACGTTTAATAATTTTGTCTTTGAGATGTGTGAAGGATTAATCAAAAAACATGAAGTGATAATAGGCCCTCATAATTTTTTAATTGATAAAAAAGTTTTAGAGAAAACTTTTTTTATGGAAAATATGTGGGTTAATTTTCAAAAAAAATATGAATTTAATCCTCAACACGTACACTCAGGACTTTTTTCCTTTGTATTATATGTTCAGGTTCCATATTATGTTCATGAAGAAGATCAGCATGTCAATGTCAAAAATGCAAAAACAAAACTAAATTCTAGATTTGTATTTACTGGTGCTAAGTCCACTGGAGAGATTATATCTGAAGCCTTAGATATTGATAAATCCTGGGAAAATAAAATAATTTTTTTTCCAAGTTTTTTAGATCACCTGGTATATCCTTTTTTTACAAATGATGAATATAGAATATCGGTATCGGGAAATATATCACATAGATCCATGAATTATGAATATTTTTAAACAAGGATCTATTCCTTTACCAAAAATAAATTTTGAGTCTTTAGATTTTGAATACAGAAAATTTCAAGATGAAAATACACTAAAACGGTGGAAAGAAATAGGACATTTGTATGAAAAATATTCAGGACTTACACTAGAAAAAAATAAATCTCATCCTGAATGGGTTGACGTAATAGAAAAAGAATTTAATTTGGAATCAATAACATCATGCGTTTATTGCATGACTCCTGGCACCATAATGCCAGAACATCAAGATTTTTATAAAAAATATAGATCTTTATATAATCTTTCAGATTCTAAAAATATTTGTAGAGTAATAGTATTTTTAGAAGACTGGAAATCGGGACACTATTTTGAGATAAACAAAATTCCTATCGTTAATTGGAAAGCGGGTGATTTTGTCTTTTGGAGAAATGACACTTCGCATATGGCTGCTAACATAGGAACAGATAATAGATATACGTTGCAAATTACTGGTATTGATGTATAAATCTAAATCATATTTTGAGTGTCCACCATATCCGGATGGCAAATATTATAAAGAGTGGTGTGTTAATTTTGATAAAAAAATTTGTTTTATCACTATCAATAAAAATGCTGGATCAAGTATCCGTGAAGGTTTAAAATGTCATGGATTCAATAATGTTTTAGTAGATTATCAACATCTTTCAAGTTATCTTGATGACTTAAAAAATTTTAAATTCTTTTCCTTTGTAAGAGATCCGCATCAAAGATATGTGTCAGGATTGGCAGAATTCTTGTTTCTATACTACAAAAATTATAATGAAGAATATATTGAAAATAATTTGAAAGAAAATAAATTTATATTCGATCACCACACAATTCCTCAATCTGATAACATCATCAATGGCACATATATTTTTAAGTTAGATCATAATGTTTCAAAAACAATATCTTATCTTATCAATGAAAGTGTCAACATACCTATTTTAAATTCATCCAAAATTAAATTAAATTTTTCAGCACAATTTGATTTTTGTGCTAAAATGCACGAAAGATATTGCTTAAATAATCAAGCATATATGAATTTGTACCAAAGAGATTTTGAATATGTTTCATCTTGTGGAGGAATTTGAAAATAAGGTAGCAGATTTTTTTGGATCACCCTATGCAGTGGCAACTGACTCTTGCACTCATGCGATTGAGTTGTGTCTTCGTCTCAAAAAGCATCTGGTGTTCACAATTCCAAAAAGAACATACCTTTCAATACCCATGACTGCAATTAAGTTGGGAGCAGCATGGGGATGGACTGATGATGAATGGCAAGAATACTATTTTTTAGGAAATACAAGTATCGTTGACGCTGCCACAATGTGGAGAGAAAAAAGCTACATACCGAACACGTTTATGTGTTTGAGTTTTCAATTTAAAAAACATCTTGCATTAGGTAGAGGTGGCATCATTCTCCTTGATAACAGAGATGATTATATTGATTTGAAAAAGATGTCTTATGATGGTAGAGACTTAAGTAAACCTTGGGTAGGACAGGATATCACCACGATAGGATATCATTATTATATGACTCCTGAGACTGCTCAACTTGGGATTGATAAATTACCATTAGCGATTGAAAAAACTCCTAAAATATGGAGTTATCTAGATTATCCTGATTTGTCTAAGTATACTGTTTTTAATGGATAAACTTAAAGGACTACCACATCTCTACTATTTTAACCTTGATCGTAGAACTGATAGAAGAGATTACATGGAATCTCAATTTGATAGATGGGAGATTAAAAATTTTACCAGAATCTCTGGAGATAGATTTTTAGCATCAGAGGTTAAAGAATGGGAACATCTTGTAATTGATGAAGAAATTATTTTTCAAGCACCTGCCGTTGCAACATCTATCAATCATATACTTTTTTTCAAAGAATGGTTGGAAAAAACAAATGATCCATATCTTTTGATAATGGAAGATGATTACGATCTTAGTTTAATAGAATATTGGAATTTTGATTATAATTACATGATGAATAGAATCCCTAGAAATTGGGATTGTGTTCAATTAGGATATGAGAATAGAAAACTACTTCATTTCTTTTTGCATCCGATACTCATAGGTAGTGGATTTGGGCCTTGTATACTTACTCGACATTATGTTGAAAAGTTAGTTAAAATTCATTATATTGACGGTAAATTTTTTCTGCTATCAAATAAAAGTCACATGGCAGTAAGAGAAATCTGGGGACTGCTTGATAATTTTGTTACTAAGGATGGAGTTACATATTGTTTGCCTCTAATTACTAACAATCCAGATTTAGATAGTGATCACGGTGGTGACGAAAAAATGCCTGTTCGTCCATGGCATTTTGAATGTAGGGATCTTTATTATTGGTGGTGGACGGAGATGCATCACCAATTTTCTTTGGATGATTTTTTTACATATCATAAAGTGAACGATTGGAAGATGACAAAAAATCTTGAATTTCTCAATAAAAAAGGATTATTTTATTACACATGAATAGCAAAAATGAATGGGATCCATTAAAAAAAGTTTTAGTTGGTGTTGCTGACTTTGCAAGAATACCCAACGATACTAGTGTGCGTGTAGTAAACTATGCAGATGTAACTGATGATTCAAATATACCTTTTGGTACTTACCCACAAAAAGTTATCGATGAGGCAAATGAAGATTTAGACAATTTCGTTGACTTTCTAGAAAGTCAATCAGTAGAAGTTGTTAGGCCACAAAGAACTGAAACTAATTATTATAATTACTGTCCAAGAGACACCGTAATAATTCATGGTGATAAATCTGTTGCAACTCCAATGTCTATTAGGTGTAGACACAATGAATGGAAATCATTTGAAGAACATCTTGAAAATGTAGTTGATCTGGGATCATTTCATTTAGAAAATTTGTATAATGAAGATTGTATTGGGGATCCTGATATATTGGCATTGAGTGAAATTTACCCCGCTTTTGACGCTGCAAATGTAATAAGAGCTAATGATGATTTACTGTACCTTGTTTCCAACAGCGGTAATATATTAGGATCACAATTGTTACGCAATACTTTAAATGTAAACGTTCACTTGCTCACTGATGTTTACAGTTACATGCATATTGACAGCACCGTGACATTTTTGCGTGAGGGATTGATGCTGTTAAATCCTAGCAGAATTAAATCAATACATAACATTCCTGATCCTTTCAAAAGTTGGGATCATATTTGGTGTCCGGAACCAGTTGACATTGGATACTATAAAAACTATAATAATTCATCACCCTGGCTGAATATGAATTTACTAAGTATTTCTCCAGATCTTGTCGTTATTGAAGAGCACCAACATAATCTTAGAAAAACTTTAGAGAGATATGGTATTGATTGTGCCATGCTACCTATGCGCCATTCAAGAACTCTAGGAGGGGGTTTTCACTGCGTGACTTTAGATCTTATTAGACAATAAATATATCACCGAATATTCATTATGAACTTAGTTAGACTTTTTTCGACACCTGTTTGGCAAGAGGAATTTCCAAATTTTTTAGAGGTAAAGGATGAATGGTTGACGCACGTAAGAAAGTATATAGAAGATAATCCAGAGTCGATTGTATCTTCAAATGTAGGGGGATATCACTCCCCACAATATTTGCATACAGTACCTGAATTAAGAGGTTTATTTAATTACATATGTCTTCAGGCGAAAGACATATGTAATGATTTGGGATTTAAGGACGATGTATTTGTTTATATCAAAGAATCTTGGGCGAATGTATCAAGTAAATCCTCATATCATAAAGAGCATGTTCATGGTGAAGTATTATCTGGAGTATTTTACATAAAGGCTCCCTATGAAAGTGGGAGATTGAATTTTATCAATTCAGGTATGAATAAATTGTGGGATGTAAATCATCTAATTAAAGAAAAAAATTATTTTACCGCTGAAGGTATGTCTGTAGATCCTGTTGAGGGATTTCTTTTTATATGGCCTTCTTATCTTCCACACTCAGTTGATCAAAATAATCATGATGAGGAAAGAATTTCTATTTCCTTTAACATTTCAATTACTGATGAAGAATTATGATTAATCCGACGATTTATCCTTTGCCGCGTCGGCCTGAAAATCAGTTCATGATTAAACATGATTATTTTTCTCTTGAGGAATTGCAGCGTATATTTAAAGATCAAGAAGATATTCCTCCATGGACAGGGAACACCGTTGACAACAGAGTTGATGGTGTAAGAGAATGTGAAGTAAAATCTCTCCCTTGGAATGAAAAATTTGATTGGTTATATGAAAAAATCATTACCGATATTGTAGGGGTAAACCATTCAAATTTTGGGTATACATTGACTGGACTTGAACTAATACAATTTATCAAATATGAAGAGAATAGTGTAGGATATATTCCTCATAAGGACTGTGATAAACCTAAAGATGATCTCGCCCCCAACATAAGACGTAAAATATCTGTTTCAATTCAATTATCAGATGAGGAAGAGTATGATGGTGGAGAGTTGTTACTTGATTGCGATTCTGCACATAGGCAAGTTTTCTCAAAAAAAATTGGATCAATCGTGATTTTCGATTCAAAACTCGATCATCAAGTTCTTCCGATAAGTAGAGGCACTCGTTACTCCCTTGTCGTTTGGTTTTGCGGGCCTTTTATGGAATGAAAACATTATCAATTAACTTTTCACATGACGCATCCGTATGCTTCATGGATAATGGTGTAATTACTGGTTATTATAAAGAAGAAAGATTTTCAAAAAGAAAGAGAGATATTTTTCCTGATCTTGCAATTAGATTCTGTCTTACACATCATCCTAAACCTGATTTTGTTTTATATCACAACATGGATTATCCTGAGGGACATCCTAACATTGGAAGTTATTTGGTGAAAAGTGTTGGTGTGCCAAGTGAGATATTAGTTGACACTTCAATGAATCATCATCTTGCACATGCATCTTGTGCTTTTTACAATAGTGGATTTGATGAGAGTCTTGTATTCGTTGTGGATGGAAGAGGATCGATTACAAGTGATTACACTGCTTCAGAATGTGAGACTGTTTTTAAATGTGCGTATCCAGATAGTTTTGAAACATTACAGAAAAATACATTTAGAGCATCATATAAAGCATATATGAATCAAAAACCTAATACCGATCTTGTTTTCGGATTAGTTAATACCTATAATGTATCTCCTCTCTCTTTTGGACAAGACATGATGGAGAATGGAAAAGCGATGGGACTTTCTGCATATGGGCAAACAGATTTGGGTGACATCTCCGATGACATTGGTTATGACAATTATAAGTTTACTCTTGTAAAACTCCCTATCTACAAACCTTATAAGGATAAAATTGTCGAAGAATTAACACCAGAAAATTATCAACCCTATGCTGATTTAGCTTTGACTGTGCAAAAAAGAACGCAAGAGTCGTTGCTTGAAATGGTTAAATCTCATGTTGAAAAAACCAATATACAAAATGTTTGTATTTGTGGTGGTTATGGTATGAACGTCGTTGCAAATAAATTTTTGATTGACTCATTGCCTGATGTTAATTTCTTTTTTGAACCTTTATCTGATGATTCTGGAATATCCATTGGGATGTCAAAATTATTTCATCATATGAATACTGGTGACATGACTAAAAGAAAACTTGAAACCACGTCCATTCATGGAGAATTGCATAATTTAGGTGAAGTCAAAGGTAAAAAAGTATCATTTAGTGACGTTGCACAATTACTTAAAGATAACAAATCAGTTGCAGTATTTCATGAGCAATCTGAGTCTGGACAGAGGGCTCTTGGTAATAGATCTATACTTTTCAATGCATTGAATCCCGATTGTAAGGACATTGTGAATAGAATTAAAAAGAGAGAGTGGTATAGGCCTTTCGCTTGTATTGTATTAGAGGAGGACGCTAGTATATATTTTGACATGGGTGATATAAAATCATCACCTTTTATGACAATTGCTTTCAAGTCGATTGTTGATTTTATACCTGGAGTTACTCATGTGGATAAAACTTGTAGAATTCAGACAATAGATAAAGATCATCACCTTTATGAATTACTTCAAGAATTCAAATCAATTACTGGACATGGTATACTGCTGAATACAAGTTTTAATTTGGCAGGACAACCATTAGTAGAAAGTGTAGATGATGCCATGGAAACTTTGAAAAATTCTGATCTGGATCATGTGTTGTTTTCTGAAATTATGACACTAGTATGAAACTGCATCAAATTTTTATTAATGATGATAATACATTACCAGACGTATTACCATCGTACATGCACGATTGCACAGAGCAACTTAAAAAAGTATATCCTGATTCAGAGTACAATTTATATTCTGGTGAAGATGTTGAAAAAATTCTTACAGATAACTTTGATAAAGAAATAATCTGGGCTTACAATAAATTAAAACCCTATGCATGTAAATGTGACTTAGCAAGGGCATGTATCTTGTACTTATATGGTGGATTGTATGTTGATCTTTCTATCCTTTTTATCAATCAAATAGACAAATTAGAAAGATGGGAGTTTTTTGCATTCAGGGATAGAAATTATGCTTCAATACGATTTTGGAGCGTAATGAATTCAATTATGTATTCAAAACCTAAGACAAAGGTTTTAGAGAGAGTAATTAATAGAATTTTAAATCACTGCATTCACGATTACTACGGAGTTGTCCCTGTTGATGTTAGTGCAACCACAGTTCTTGGTAGATCAATCGTAGAAGAAAGTCAATATGTTGATAATCAAGATATCGCCACATTAGGGCAACTTTATGACATGGATCAAATTATGAAACTAAAGTGTTTCGCTGAGTGTCAAGATGTAATTAAAATAAACGAGAGATTTAAAGATATTAATGCAGTATTTTATCAAGACAATAATAAAGGAGTCATGTCTAAACTAATCGCTTTTTATAAACCTCTAGAGGGGGGCAATTTAAAAAATCTTGGATTTAAAAAAACAAATAATTATGTGCAAATGTGGTACGATAAACAAATATACAATAATAGTGAACCTTTACTGCACTTCACATAATGATTTAATGTATTCTAAGTGATCTAGAGTATCATATTCTTTCTCTTCAATCACATATGGTTTATCAGTTGTTTGCGAAATCCATCTGACATCTTTTCCTGCTAAAGTTTGGAACAGCATAAAGTATTCTAGTTGTTTAAAGTCTTCTTTTGTCAAGAATTGCATGTGATGAATCAATTCATTTAAAAAAGGACAATCCACTTGCTTATGATCTTTCCAGAATTCAGTATCATTTCTATAGCAAGTTTTATATTGAAGAAGGATGAATGAACACCACCATTGATAGTTTATTCTAGTAGCCTGATTAATATCATCTCTCGTCGCTTCATTTTCAAGAATTTTACACATATTTAAGATTGAATGATAAGTTATCGTCAACCCTGATGCATCAAGTGGTTCTAAGAAACCTTGAGCCATACCAATAACACAATTATTAGTTTTGTATGGTTTACTATTCCTTCTTGGATAAAAATCAACAACAGTCGGGGTTACTGTATCATCATCAATGTCCTCCATGAATTCTTTGATGGCATCTTCATGTGATACATGCTTATCACTGAACACATAACCCGTTCCAATTCTTGAATATGTTGGAGTAATCCATCTCCATCCATACTTCATAGTTTTTGCTACAGTATAAGGGAAAAATTCTTTTTGCTTATCCTTGTACTTTACTCCTAAAGAAACTACTGCTTTATTTGTCAGTAAGTAATCTGAATAGTCTTCATATTCTTCTCTAAAAATACCATCAGTAGCACAAGATTGCCCTGTAGAAATTACAAAATAGTCTGCCGAAATTACATCACCAGATTTCAAGGTAACATTTAAGATTTTTTCACTCGCTCCTCTATATTGACAGTCAACAACTGTATCTGAAATAAAATTTACCTTTGGATCAGATAAATTTTTCTTTTCAAGAAATGAAATAAATTTATTTGCCTCAAAATGCCATGCATTCAGGTACTCATCTAAGTGAGTTGATACTTTATTTTTTCTAACAAAATCCCACAATTTTTTACCAATGAAATCGTGAACATGTGCGTCACTTTCTTTATTGGCAAGAGTCATTCCAAAGTAATCTAAATCAATTCCTCTTTCCTCAGCGATCTTTGAATTTTTAAAATGATGTATGAAGTCTTTCTCACTCCAATTTTCATATAGCACACCATATTTAAATGATGCATCACATTCTCTCACAAGTTCTTCTTCGGTGATGTCGCACATCTCCAAAAATTCTAAAAAATTTAATGTCGTAGATTCGCCAACTCCAATTGTCGGAATGCTTGGAGATCCTATAATAGTAATCTTGTCAACATAGTGTTTTTGTTTTAAAATTGAACTGGACATCCAGCCGCTTGCACCAGTTCCAATAATACAGATGTGCATCTAAATAATATCATCGATATGTTATGTATGGAAAAATTTGATCTAAAGTTTAGAGATTTTGTGGGAATATATGAAAATATATTTTCAAGAGAAGAATGCAATCAAGTTATAGAATCTTTTGAAAAATATCACAGGCAAGGACTCACTTACTCCAGAGCATCATGTCATGAAATCGATGACATATCATTAAACTTAGTTGATGATGTTATTGAGATTGAAAGAGAACCAGAATTTATAAAACCCTTTATACAAAGGTATCAAGAGATAATTTATCCCCTGTATAATAGACAGTTCCCAATCCTACAAAATCTTTCTCAACATTACCCTAAGATTTTAAAAATTCAAAAGACACATCCATGCGGTGGTTATCATGTATGGCATTGTGAACATAACGGCACAAAATCAAATAGATTACTCTCATGGATTCTTTTTTTGAATGATGTCGAGGAAGGTGGAGAAACTGAATTTCTTTATCAATCTTTTAGAGTAAAACCTAAAGCAGGAACTCTTATTTTATTTCCTTCATTCTTTACACATACTCACAGAGGAAATCCACCACTAGAGGGAGTCAAATACTTAGCGACTGGATGGATTCATTTTATCGAAACTGATCAACTAATGGGACAACCTCCTATTCCTGAGAACTTAAGGTTATAACATGGTTGAAATATTTGATGATTTTTTATCTCAAGATGCTTTCGATGAAATGTCTGAGTTTTTCACTGGGTTTGAAAAAATGCCTAGAGCAACTTATTTTGTGAGTGAGATAGATAGCCCAGATGTTTATAAAGGAAAACATCCACTTCGTTTCGCAAATACTCTCTACGGATCATATCGTCCAACTCATGATGATGTTGGAATGATTGCACCTCTAATGAATAAAATTTCTCCGAGAGCAGTGATGAGAGTAAAAATTAATTTTGATTTATGCACACCATATCCTGATTCATCTGGTATGCATGTAGATTTTACTGGTGTCAGTCTTGATGGTTTAAAAACAGGATTATTTTATTTCAACACTAATAATGGAAAAACAAGATTAGAGGATGGCACCGAGATTGAAAGTGTAGCAAACAGATTTGTTTACTTTCCTGCTTCCACAATGCATGAGGGTATATCATGCACAGATCAACCATTTCGATGTGTACTTAATATTAATTTCTTTTGATGAAAACAATTATTCTATTGTCAGGTGGATTGGGTAGAGGAGTCGCTGCTTTACCTGCATTAGTTAAATTTAACAGGAATAATCCTGATTTGGATTGGTATGTATCAATTCCTTCATGGGATTATATTGGCGACTGCATTCCCGAAATTCAGGATAGGATTTTTGACGCTGAAAACAGAAATGCATGGGAGCATATTTTTTTAAAAGCGGATGTTGTAATTACTCCTGAACCATATGCACTTCCAAATTTTTACAAAGGTAATATTAATTTAGTAGAAGCATTTGATGAATTAATCAACAATACTACAGATCACTCTGATTTAGATTATGAGTGTTTGAGACTTTCGGGACATGAATTGGATCAAGGAAAGAACGTCATAATGAGTGTCCATGACGTATATAAAAAAAGAAGAACAGTGGTGATAAATCCGTATGGATCAACAGCATTAAAGACAAGATGGGGAGTTAGAGATGAAACTTATCGATCTATGTCAGAGGATTTATTTTATAAATTATGCGAAAAATTAGTTGAAAAATATAATGTTATCTTCATGGGAAATAATGATCTTCTCTTGACGGATTTTCAAGGTTGTTGTCCGCCAAAACCAGATCCACACATGAGGATCTGGATGGCAACTATATCTCAAGTGGATTATTTTATTGGTTGTGACACATCTGGACAACACATAGCTAGATCTCTAGGTAAGAGAGGTTGTGTTTTTATGGGTGGCACATCAAAAAATTCATACTCATATCCAGATCATTTCCTCACCTTTCAAAAAAGAGAACCTTCACCCCTTACGTTTAGATTGTCTCAAACACAATATAATCTTGCAAACAATCTTAATCATGATATGATGGACTACGATGATGATGAGATTGAAACCATTTTTCAAACAATAGTAGAGGACATTGAATCTTATGATTGATATAAAGATATCTCCGGGTGAACTGATTGATAAGATTACAATTCTTATGATTAAAAAATTACACACCTCAGAGGTTGACAAAGAATTATCGGATTTGATTGAAGTTGCTGAACAGCATAATGTCCTTGATGAAAAATATGTGGAAGATCTTTTTAGTATTAATTTAAAACTCTGGAAAATAGAAGATGCGCTCAGATTACATGAAAGAGATCTAATATTTGATGATGAGTTTATAGAATTAGCAAGATCTGTTTATAAATTAAATGATGAGAGATTTAAAGTAAAGAGTGATATAAACTTTAAATTCAATTCTGATCTTAAAGAAATCAAAATTTATCCATGACACCAGAAGAAGAGAAGAAGTTACTTAAATCTTTGAGAAGTTTGAGTGCATTAGGGTGGACTACTGAAGACATACAAAGATTCGTAAGACTCGATAAAAGCACATTACAAAAATATTTAAATCGAATAGCTCACGAAGACTTATATTGACATCAAAAAAATATCAATATATAATAGACTCAATATATTATTCATAATGGCATATCAATCGATTTGGTACTTTACTGATCTGCCCGAAGATATTGT
>CEON01067594.1_pt1 | contig 18946 bp, 5 predicted proteins | sample 530291 | NCBI WGS metagenome assembly CEON01 (sample SAMEA2619888, study PRJEB7988) | marine metagenome | biome: marine biome (ENVO:00000447); feature: surface water layer (ENVO:00002042); material: "saline water (ENVO:00002010), including plankton (ENVO:xxxxxxxx)" | depth 5 m
TGTATTATCAGCTTGTGGTTCAAAATGTCCACTGCTATTAAGTTTCCACCTGTGAGTTGCTCTAGCACTAGCTGTTTGAGCAGAACCACTATAAAACCTGATTTCAGTTGCTTCTGATGAGTTTCCCCATCCACCTCCACCGAGATAGATGATATTTTGACTACTTGTTGCCCAAACCCCAAATGCAGCCCAAGGTGGGTTTGATGAGCTATATGGAGCTCCAGTAATAGCTGCCCCTTTACTACTATTATTAGTCGTACTATGCAATAAGCAAATTGCATTATAATTACTATGAGTTCCAGAACTATTGATAGTTAATTTTCCTGGAGTGTTTAGGTAACCGCCACCTGGATTTGAATTGATACCAATATTTCCATCTCTATCATTTCCCCCTTGAATGTGCATTCTACGCGATTCACTATTACCAGATCTTGTCCAGAATGCAATATGGGGGTGACCAGAATTAGTATACTCAATTCGCATAGAACACAATTGAGTAGCATATGCTCCACTGCTACCTTGAGTAAATGTAATACCACCGTAGTTACCATCACCAATTCCATGGTTGGCAAATACCTCCATGTCATAGATGGTATTGTTACCTTTACTATTAAGCATCAAATGGGGTCTAGTAGACCCAAGTCCAGTAAGTAATCTTGATCCTGCACCAATTAAAGTATTGCCATAGTATGGAGTTAGGTATACTGTACCATCAGCATCCATGTCAATTCCAGGAACACCAGAAACATCATTGGCAGAAAATATACTACCAGAAGTTAGGTTGTTATTAATAGAGAATAACTGACCAGCAGAAGCTTCAAAAGAAATGGTATTATCATCTAAAACTCTCAATTTGATTGGATCATTATCAAATCCAATAAAATTAATTTCTGGTAAACTACCCGTATCTTTTGCAGGTGTTATAAGGATATCCTTATCAGAATTTGCCATCTTGCAATATACCTTTTGTTAAATATTTATATACCAAAGTTTCCTCTGTGAGCAGAGAAATTATTTAAAACTTCTGCTGAAGTTAGCACTCTAGAATAATGTCTAAAGATTGCTAAACTTCCATCAATACCAAATCCAGTATTTCCACTCCACCCACTACCATATGGATATAGTGTCATGTAAGCTTGTGGAAGATTTACATCACCATAATCACTAACAAAATTTGGTCTGTTATGTGCTTGAGAACCAGAAGCAGTCAAACCACCATCAATATAATATCCCATATTTGTAGAATCCATCCAACATACAATCTGATGCCAATTTCCATCAGCAAGTGATTGTGAAAAATTTAAAGTAGTAGATCCATCAGATCCTTGAGAAACCCCAGTCCCTGTGAGTAAATAAAATCTATTTGGAAAAATCCATACATTATATCTTCCAGATCCATTCCATGGTTTTGTGTATAAAACTCCACCTCCATCGGAAGTTTTGACCCACATTTCAAGTGTTTGAGTTGTAATACCTGCTGCTCCACCTGGTGTCCATGAGGCAAGAGATGATCTTACGTTGTAGTTAACCGTCATATCATTGTTGCCATCATGTTCAATTGCATTGGTGGAACTATCATATGCAGCTCCGTTCAAAATACTACAATTCCTTCCTTGCCCTGATAAATCTACTGCAAATCTATCTCCCATATTATCAGTTCTAGAATCATGATGTGTGATTCTATCTCCTAAGATAACTTTTGGACCTGCTGAACAACCCATTTTTATAATCCGTAAAGTGATTTAGTATTAATGTAATTATTATAAATTTCAGTATCGCTTAGACGACGATTATAAAATCTAAACATGTAAACTTCACCATCCATACTACCGTGACCACAATTATTATTTCTTCCCCCTAATCTAAAATCTCCTTGTGGTCCATATCCAAGAGTTCTGTCACCTTGACTGCTTTCTGAAAGCAACTCTCCATTAAGATACATAGCAACTTGGAAATTAGCACCATTATTAAAAAGACGATATTGATATGTTGTGTAATAAATTGTATTTGTAGAAATTGACATTGATACTGTTTTATTACCTTGACCAGATGGTTGACTTACCTCCCCTGATCCAGGAACTTGGAAGTAATGATTGCCAGTAGTAGCGTTTACTGGGTCAGCGCCCGTTGGACTTCCACCACAGAGATGACCTCTATAAAACCAATCAAATCCACCTGGACTTAGGGTGCTACTAGTTCCCATTTTAGTCCATAATGCATATCTTTTGTCTCCACAATTTGAATCTGGATCTCCAATTTTATCTAACTTCCAACAACAATCAATCGTATATTCTTGATCTACAAAATATCCAGTAATTTCAGCATTACTAATGTAACTATAAGAATATGCATTATTATAAACCATTGCTTTCTTATTAGCATCATATGCACCGCCACTGCGAGTAGACCATTGATTATTAAGGTCAATTATATTTTTACACCCAGTACCTTCATTTGCAGCACTAGTGCCATCAAATAACATTTTCAATCCATCTAAAACAATTCTAGTATTATTGTACTGTCCCATATATCTTATGTAAATCTATTTTTGTGAGCAGCGTAAACTTGTTGAACTTCTCCAGCATCTAAAGATCTAGTCCAATGCATAATAGGACCAATATCTCCTTCCATGGCATTTGAAACATAATCATCATCAGACCAAGCGCAACCTACATGATATGCACCGCCACCTGAGATAGTTTCTGTTGGAACAAAATTATTAGTTCCAAGTAAAGATCCATCTTTATAGAAAGACCAGTTATTTCCTGATCTAACAAGAGCATAACAATTCCAAGTATTTAGTTCATTAGTTACAGAAACACTTGTTGATCTTGTTGTATAACTTGGAGTAGTTTCTCTTTGATAAAATCTCATAGCACTATTTTGAATATCAAAAGAAAGACGAACGAAAGTTTCTCTATAAGAAAGAACTTCCCCACTATCACTAGTTGTTCTACGTAACCACCCAATAGTTGTAAAATCACTATTTACTGTAGAACCAATACTACCAAGTCCTCTTAAAAATGTTCCCGTATTATTATTAGTTCCATCTTCCAAACCACCAATGGTAATAACACCATTAGATACACTTCCATATGAACTAGTATAATAAAAACTCATTGATGGAAGATCTGGTCGTTCCGCCTTCATTAAATTGGTAAATGTAGTTCCAGATCCTGGATAACATTGTGGATTTGCTGCATCATAAAATAATATCAAATTATCCATTGGTATTCTTGGATTATACCTTGTTGACATTTCAATCTTCCTCCTTAACTACCTCAACCTCAACGGTCAGTTTATCGATATCCTTACGCTCTGCTTGTACAAAGTAGAACGCCGCCCCGCCACCAGTCGTGACTTTATTGTCAGCGACATCAACTACCCAGCGATTGCCAGAGTCACCAATTGCAGTCAGTTGAACTGTAATGGTGTCCTCATCGACAAGTGCTGACCAATAATCTGGAAGTTCAATTACACCGTCAGTAACCTTACCACGGACGTATACACCATGCTCAGGTCCTTCAAGTGATCCATAGACCAGTTGATAGTCCTCCTTAGTTGGGTGATCAATTACGAACGACTTGCTGGTAGCAGCAAATGTACCATGAACTTTAAGTGAATAGTTAGTATCAACAGCACCACTAAACGCAGCATGACCAGTAGCAGCAATATTAAGTGAAGTAACATTAAAAGATATTGAATCCCCTGCACTTGCTGCAGAAGATGATGTATGTTGAACTTGGAATATACCACCCTGGAAGTTAAGCAGAGATGCTTTTCCAGATCCTGTGGAATTCCATCCACCAAAGTAATAACTATTATGACTAATAATTGCACTTTGATGAGTAATTAAAATATCTGAACCACCAGAACCAAATCTTGCAACTGTTTGATTAGTTGCTGCTTCGGCACCAACATCTAATCTGAATGAGGGATTTCTACCAATACCAACACGACCATCACCTTGAATTACCATGTTTGTGGTGCCACTAAGACCACCATCCTTAAAGGCAATGTCTTCCCCACCACTAGTTGCAATAGTTAAGTGAGCACCATCAGTTTCAGTTGCCTGAATAAATCCTCTAGCAGTATTAGATGATGTTTCAAACTGGATATAGTTTCCAGATTTAATAAGGAGGTTGCCAGTCAAACTGCCACCAGTCAGAGGAAGGTTACCAGTAGCAACACCAATGAAACTATTAGCAATAATATTGTTAGCAGCAAAGTTACCAGCAGAACTACGCAAAACAGCTTTGCTATTAGCACTAGTATCATAGATATCTGTTCCACCAGAATTAATAATACCATTGGTAAAACCAATGTTACCTGCGTGCCAGATGTTATTACCATTTACCTGAGCATTGGATGCTCTGAAGTTAAGAATACCAGTTCCTACAGTGGATGAACCGCTAGATGCCTGAATTCTTACGTCAAAGTCAACATTATTACCAGAAGAATTGAAGTCAATGTATGGAGTGGTTGATTCAACAACATTACCGAGTTCTAAAAATGCAGTTCCAGTTGCATCAGATCCGAGACGTGCTTTACGTCTTGAATAATTTTCAACTGCAGTTACACCAAACTCAGTAACTGGATAATATTCTGCAGGAGCAGTTGCAGTACCAATCTTTCTAACTGCTCTTGTAAAGTTACCAGAAGTTAGTTCAACAGTAAGAATAGTCCAAGGGTTCTCTACTTTTCTTTCAAATTCAAAGATTGCAGTACCACCAGTTGCAGTAACCTGACCCGAAATGTGGGTTGGTGCTACTGTACCACCAGTGTAACTACCACTGTTTGCATTAGCAACTCTATAAACGTTATGACCATATACAATACGGTCATTTCTATCAAGACCAGTAAGTCCAGAACTCCATTCAGTATTTGTTTCTACATAAGCACTTCCAGTTTCATAGTTTGCAGGATCAAGATTGATTCTTCTTGCAATAAGTCGTACTGTACCCTCGTTAACATTGTTAGCAGTATACAGATTAAGTTGAGTTCCACTTACGCCAGCATCAGTATCTAAAGCAGCAACTACTTCAGAAGTTAAGTTATAACCATTGATGTAGATATCATAGTGACCACCATTATTTGTTTGGAATGTTGGACTTGGGACAGTAATTCTGAGTTCACTATTGATGGCATGTTCATCCAATTGAGTTGGAATCTTACGAGTCATCAATTGAGTATCATAATTAAGATTCAATGGGTTATTAAACCAACGTAAGTTATGTGCTTGGAAAAGATCAGCATCCAATCCAGAACCAACACCATCATTACCATCATGCCAAACCTTTCTCCACTGAGACCAAGTATTTACTGAAGCAAAGTTTACATACGAAGGTAAAGTGGCAGTGATTGTAGCAATGGTAGTTACGTTTCTTGTATTCTGCTCACCAAAATACTCGTAAGGAAGAATTGCAGTAAATGTTGTGGTAGCACTGCCATCTTTATTATAACCCCATCCACCATCTACTAACTCAACATTTGTGAAAGATCCACCACTTACTGTGAGGTTTGCTTTGAGTCCATAACCTTCACCACCACCAAGGAGGATATTGCTATAAGTACCATCTACATAACCTGCACCTGCTTGTGTAATTGAAAGTGATGCAACTCGGTTAACACCATTATTTCTTAAGAACAAGTTTCCATTATCAGTATTTGCATGTTGAGTAATTGCACCATCAGAGAATGTTGTAGATGCACCACCTCTTCTGAATGTGAGAACTCCATGATAAAGTCCACCATCGTCAAGATATTCATTAGTATTGAGATAGTTTAGAGCATCATTATTATCTTTGAGTTGGTATCTAAGTCCAGATGCAAAGTTTGATGGTGCAAAGATTGAAGTTTTTGCATCACTAACATTCATTGCACTGGATGTTGCTGCATTGCCAGTGGTATTTGAACTAATTTCTCCAGGAAGACGGTCCTTGTTTAAAGTACCTTGACTAATATTAGTTGCATTTGTAAAATAAGTTGAATCCAAACCATCAAGAAGGTCTGCATCAAGACCACTTGCATTACCTGTCTTCAATTCTACACCACCATCAGAGAGGAAATTGAACTGTGACTTAAGGAATCTAGAAACACCCAGTTTACCAAAGAGTTCAGATGAAGCAGTATTTCCATCAACTCTTCTGATATCAATAAAGGCATCATTATAAATCTTAGGTACAGTCGCAAAGATGGCAAACAGGTTTGCTGCTGTAGTTGGAGATCCAAGACCGCTAGGGATAGAACTTACATTATATCCTGAAGTGAATCCACTGCCTTGAGAGGTAACTGTAACCTTTCTAATTGCACCATCAGTAACAGTTGCTGTTCCAGCAGCATCAACACCGCCACCACCTTCAAATTCAATGGTAGGAACATTAGAACCAAGTCCAGATCCACCATCTTTCAGATAAACATCAGTAATGTTACCACTAGAGTTAATTACTGGTACACCAATAATGGAATTGATGACTTGTGGTGATCCAGGTGTTGTCCAAGTATCTTTAAAGAGAACTGTAGGTGGATTTGCTGCATCATAACCAGTTCCCTGGTTAGACATTGTAACCTTTTGAACAACTCCATTAGCAACAATATATGTTGCTTTAAGTCCTTCAGAACCAACGTTACCACCAGTAACTGCTTGTGATGTGTATGTACCTACAGTATATCCAGATCCACCATCTTCAATTTGAACTTCTTTAATGTAATCACTAGCACTGTTTTGTGAACCTAATGAAATTGGAGAGTCATCACTAATTCTAATTGAAGAAACTGCCTCAGCAAAAGTAGAGTCACCTCTGAGATAAGTAAGGTCATTTGCAGGATTTGCTGCAGTGATGTTTGCTAATCTTGCAGGGTTGATAACACCAGTCGTGATGAATGATGCGTCAATAGTTGAAGATGTTAACTGAACCCAGTTATTAGCATTAGAAGCAGATGTGTTGATTGCAGAAGTTAATGTAATCGTGTTTGCAGGATTTGACTGATCATCAATAGTGTCTGTTTCTACTGTCTTGATATTATTAATAATATCAATCGACAATCTAGATCTGATTGATGACGTAAGAACTGCATTAGATCCAGTAGATGTGGTAATTGTAATCGTACCAGCAGCAGTTGATGGTGCAGTGAAGTAATTATCACCACCACTGGTTAAAGTAACGCCAGTAATTTGACCACCATTGACACTAAGTGTTCCAGTTGCTGCAGTTCCTCCAGATGGTGCAGTAAAAGTAATTGTGTCTCCAGATGCATATCCAGTACCACCGTTATTAACAATGATTTGTTTAACTGTACCTTCAAGGAAGTTTGTTACTTGACCTTGACCACCACCAGGTGATGCTGTAGTAATATTTCCAACAGCAAACGAGTGACTTGAATTAGGAACAAACTCAAGAATCTGACTTTCTAAGTCATTGTTAAGAATAAAGGAAATTGTGGTATCTTGTTGGATTGCAATATCACCAGCAAGAGGTCCTTCAAGTGCAAGACGTGCTGCCTGGTCAGCAACTGTAAAGATGTTAAATGGTCTCAGTGCTGGCAGTTGGTCAATGTTAATACGACCAGATCCATCTAACTGAACCAGTGCGTTAGGAGTAGGAACGGTTGAATAAGTACGACCAATATAAGAACCAAGTTGGTTAGAAATATAATCTTTAACTGCTTTTTGAGTTGGCAGTAGATTATCACTAGCACCAGGTCCACCAAGAGCAATAGATCCTAATGTATTGTCTGCTGAGAATCCTTCAATAACAAGATTATTACCAGTAATCTTCAGGAAGCTAACTTCGGAAATTTCAACAGTACCACCAAAGGTGATGTTACCAGTTCTGTTTTCAACGTTAGCAAAATAACCAATCTTGAAGTCACCAAGTTCATCAGTACCTGATGCGTATACACGACCATTGAGTTGAGATACCTGTTCAAAATCTTCAGTATCATCAGAACCTCTAGTGCCGCCGTTTTGTGGTAGAGCATTATAATCATTACCAGAACCAGAGAATTCCCACGTATGGGAAGAAGAGTTACAAATAGATGGTCTAAGCAAATCAACGTCATGATCTATTAATTTTGCTTTATTAATAGCACCTAATGTAAAGTATCCATCTTCTCTTGCTGTTCCACCTGGCATTGGAGTGGTAACAGTTGGATTATCAATAATTTCATCAAACAGATCAGAAAGTGTTTGAATTGCAGATTGTACATTAGCACAATCACCACTTACATAGTTACCACCAGAACTGCTAATATCATGAGTGATAGTAGTATCTACATATGGGAGTTCATCAGTCCATTGTGCAACATAATAATCTGCAGAAGTTGCAGTTTCACCTTTCTTTTGAAGAAGATTATTAATTGCCTTTTTAGCAAGAGTAGTTGCAGTATCAACAACTTCTTTAGTCGCTGCTTCATAACCAGCAACGTGTTGAATTGCATTACCACTTACATAAAGTTTAGCAGCGTCCCAGGTTGCATCGTTAGCATCAAATTTAATGTCTTTTGACCATGCTTTAATAATTTCTTCAACGTCACGAATACACTTATCTCTGTTCTGATCAAAAGAATTTGAAGATGTTGCAGCAGTAGTAAAGTATGCCTCTTCTGCAATAAAACGAGCATTCTTTTCAAGAAGATTGGATGCATCAGTATAGCGATTAAGATTACCTCTGAGTCGCATATTTGCTTTGTTGAGCAAAATCTCAGCAGTAATATTAGTACCACCAGTAGAAGAGTTTGTTTTCTCATTAAATACTCTAGGATTTTGACCAGAGACAGTTTCAATTTCAAATCCACCAGGAGCAAAAATATAGTGTTCAAGTGGTTTTGTTCCTAATCCAGAAATTGTTACTTCAGGTCTATTGATATCATCAAAGGTTACATTATCAATAGTACCCTTATCAAAAGTATATGCTTCTGATCTCACACCTGTAGATCTAAGTGAGAATGTACCAAAGTTAGATGCAGAGTTTGTTAGAGATGCATATCCACCAGATCTTACTACAGCACCATCTTGAGTAAAGATACAGAAGACAGAAACCAACTGAGTATATCCATCATTGAATACATCGTATCCAGTGCCGCCAAAGGAAATAATGGTGAATGCAGCAGCAACCATTGACTTACCTTGAGGTGGTAAGTTAGGTCTCTTAACGTTAGGTGTTGCTACCTTATTACCATCAATTTCACAACCAGAACCACCAAGGAAAGAAATTACGGAAGCATTAAAGATATATGGTGATACTTCAATAATTGGAAGGTCATCCCATGCATGTCCAACATTGAAGAACTTATTATTACTATCTACAAAAGAAGATGTAGCATTTGTAGTTGCAGGAACTGCACGTCCATTGATTCTATCAATAACAATGTTCCACAGAGTGAATAGAGAGGATGCTACGTTATCACAAGCAAAGAATCTGTTTGAATCATAAGTGTTGGAGATTGTCTCGTCTTCAAATGCAGTAATGTTAATTGAAGAATCAAATTCATTACCTACACCATCAAACAGAATATCTGCATTGTTTGCACCAAGAACTACACCTTTAGTGTAACTAAAGGCAAATGCATATGTAGGACCACTGTTTGAAGTGTGAGATAAATTCCAAGTTCTTCCCTTATCTCCAGAATTGTAGATATAAGAACTTGATCCAGAGTTGTACTGTGCCCAGAGTTGATGTCCATCATGAACTACCTTACCGAAATTATTGGTTCCAATGTTACCTGTTGGTAGGGTTTTGGTTGCATGATTGAGGTTGTCATTTGTTACTGCAGTAGTAACAATAGATGCTAATGTATCAATAGACGATGCAACGTTAGCACATGCAGTTGCTGGATCAGAACCATCAAGAGAAATATCTGGTTTTGTAAATTGAACAATACCCGAAGTAAATTGAGATTCTAATGTTGCAGTATAAGTGCTGTTGGTAAGATACGAAAGCGTAATTGAAATATTACGCATTGCATCCTTAGCAAGATCTCTTGCATTGTTGATGATTGCTACTGTCTCTGCTTCTTCACCATCAACATGAGTTGTTCCAACATAGTATGATGCAGCATCATAAGAAGCAGCATTGCCACCATGTCTAATATCATGAGCAATTGCTTCAATAACATCTACAACGTCATCAACACAATTCTGGTTTCCAGTTGGAATTGTAAATGAGTTTGCATTAATGTAGGAATAAACTGCCTGTGCAGCAATCAGTTTTTTATTTTCAAGAATCAGATCTGCTGCATCTTGATAACGGTCTGCCTCTACGTTTGATGTTACATAATTAGTTTCCCAGGTTAAACCATTATCACTACTGATGCAGATTTTACCATTAGTTGAGGTAGCAACCATTCTACCCTCAGTCCAAGTAATACCACGGAGATCATTACTAGTTCCACTTTCTTGTGCAGTCCAAGTATTTCCATCAACGGACTCAAGGATAACACCACTATCACCTACAGCAATAAACTTATCACAATCATCATTATAAATGATATCACGTAGAATAGAAGATACCCCACTTGTTCCTGTTTGCCATGTTGTAACATTGCTTGAGTATACTACAGTTCCATTGCCACCAACTACAACATAGGTTGAACCATTGTATGCAATAGCATTAAGAGTATCAGTAACTCCTGAAGTTACTGTGTTCCAATCTTCACCATTATTTGACCAAACAATAGTTCCAGTAGATCCAACTGCTAGATATTCAGGAACTCCTCTTTCACCAACTGCCCACTTATTCCAAATAATATCAGTAAAATTTGAAGATGTCCCACTTGTTTGAGCAGTCCAAGTTGAACCATCTGGTGACGTATGAATCGCTCCAAAGTCACCAACGGCAACAAACTTTTCATTATCCCAAATAGCAGCAAGAAGGCTGCCAGTGTATCCACTAACTCTAGTAAATGTTCCAGTGCTTGAAGTGTCAACATAGGTCAACTGATTACGCATTGCCTGAATAGACAGGTCTCTTGCTTGCTCAAATGCGTAAGTAGTTTCTTTGAGTTGATTCTCAATATGAGTTAATGCACCAGCATCATAGTAGTAATCTGCTGCTTCCTTAGTTGCCGCATTACCACCCCAAGTGAGGTCATAGTTAATAGCATTTACAATATGACCAATGTCTGTCTTGCACTGTGCTTCGTCGGGGACAACAAGTGAAGTATATTCTGCCTTTGCTCTTCTAAGTGATTCTGCTGCAATACCTTCTCTGTTTTTACCAATGAGGTCAACAGCATCCAGATATCTATTAGGACTCTTAACTGACTCTTCAAACTTAATAGGTGAGTTGTTAAGAGAGAATACTACATAATGATCGTCAGATACTACAGTCGCACCTACAGCAGATGCGTTATAAGTGCCATTTGAAACACCAAGACCTACAAGATCTACAGGAGTATCTTTAAAGATTACAAACTGGGTACTAAAACCATCAGCAGTTTCAATTCTATGAGAAACATACTGACGACCATTTAATCTGTTTAAGTCAGCAAAAGTTCCAGTTGATGGAAGATTTTCCAGATATACATACTGACCAACTTCATAATCATGATAAGCAGTTGTTGTGACGATCATACCTTGTGGGTATGCATTTAAATCAGATTTAATCGTATCAACAGCTAGCGTAGTATGACTAGTTACATGCTTAACTACTTGAGCATCAGGAGTTAACTGTTCTGCACTATCAACTGAAAGTGTATATGTCTGGGCAGGAGTATTTGCAGTGTACTCATAAGTTGCTCCAGTAGATTCAATAAGACCTGTGATACTTTCAATAGTAGCAGTACCTGACTGATCTGTATTATCATCAAAATTAACTTCTGTAATTACACCAGTACCATTAGTGGTTGTATTAGTTACAGTAAGTCCAGCAACAAGTAAGACACCTCCACCGTTTGCACTGAATTTTAAGGACCACTTTTGAGGTGCTTGGATTTCATGACCTAAATTAAACGTTCTTCCATACTGTCCTCCCAAGGACTTGGGGTAGAAGAATCGTTGCTTATCATCAAATACATAAGCAAAGTTCCAAGTTTTAAGTGCTACTCCGTTACCGTCAATTTGATCACGGAAAGTAATGCCTGTAACATAGTTCTCATTAGACGCCTTGAACATATGTTTCCCAGGGTTCTGGGGTCTAATGATACAAAGACGAATATTATCACCAACAACAGAGCAAAGATCTGGCAGGGAGATTGGGTTATCTTCTAAATAATCTCCACCTGCAACAATTAAAGTTTCTTTATCGCCAGTTTCTGCTGCAAGTTGAGTTGCTCTCTTAATTGTTGCAACTGGTTTGGTGGCAGAGCGACCATCAAACGAATCATTACCAATTTGAGCAGAAACGTAAATACGACCACCAACATCATTGGTAGCAATATTGTATACGAAGTTTGTGGTAGCAATCTTGTTGCTATCATCATTAAACGCAGGAGTTGCGGAGCGAGGGAAAAATACTTCACCAGTGTTTGGGTCGGTGAAGGAATTGAGAACAGGCGCTTTAAGGTTTAATGACGGATTGACAATGGTGTCAATATCAAGGTTGTTGATACGTGCAGTATCAGAAATAATAGAAGTGGTCGTTCTAATCTGACCATTAACGTCAAGTTCAAAATTTGGCGCTGTTGTGTTAATTCCAACACGGACCAATTTATCAACGTCATTAGTCAAACTTCCAAATAACGCTACCTTTTCGTCAGCGCCGCCACCAATATCAAATCTAACACTAGTATCATTTTTGATCTTTAGTTGATCTGACTTGATAATCTCCTTGTCAGCATTAAATTCTAAAGCCATTTGCTCCCTATGGTCTCCGTATAAGTTTATTTATCTGATTAGTAACTACGCTCAGAGTATACAATTTCTACTTTTCCACTCCATCTAATTCCGTTACCAACTTCTTCAACACCAGTATTTGAAGAGTAAGATGGAGAAAAAGTTAGAATATCAGTAGCGTTATTTACTACGGGAACAACATCCCAAGTATGTCCTGGTGGTATGTTATCTTTTACAATAGTTCTATTTACTGCTGCTAAAGTTAAAGTATTTGAAGAATCACTTAAAACAGCAGATTCTAATTTAATTGCAAATTCCCAGTTTGCAGGATATGATGTAATTGATACCTCTTGTAAAAGAACTGGATTATTAATATCTAATGGGGTAGCAGTTGTAAAAGTAAAGTTATCATCATCAACAACAGTAATATTGTAATTATTGTTAAATGATGTATATGGTGCTTTAAACTCTACTGAAATTAACGCTCCATTCGCTAATCCATGCCTCTCTAATTCACAAGAAACGGTTGTTGAGTTTGCATTAGAATTGTATATTGCAATAGGATAACCATTCCAAGTACCTAAGAAAAATCCATTTACAAATACAATCCTATCTGACTCTACAGCATGAGTAGGTGTCATCTCAACAGAAGTAACACTATCAGTCAAAGTTCCATGTACAATATAATCTTTTTTAAAAGTTTTATTGTTCGCATTATCTAAAACTTTGACACTATGTGCATCAATAACATTTCTATTTTCATCAATAATTGTTGCTTCCGCAACAGAAAATCCACCTTCTGATTGTAAGGACTTTAAAACTCTTGCCATGGGTTTATGCTAATACTGCTTGGGAAACAACTTTAATATTATGAACTACTGTAGAAGATCCTGTCACGTCAGTAACTAAAACTGTAATATCTCCACCAGACAAGTTCGCTTCAACATTACATAGTACTACATCTGTATATATCTTACTATTCTCAGTGTAGATAATATCTACACCATCAGAAGTAACAAGATAAGATACTTCGCTATACTGTCTTCTAGGAGTTGACGAATCATCATAGATTTCTACCATAAACTTACCAGAATAACCTTCAGTATATGGGAACAATGTGACAGATGCAGCACTACCTTGTGAAGTATCAATTGTTGCAGTACCAGATTTGATTCTGGTATCTTTTAAATTGACTTGTTGAAGATTTTTATCTAATACTTGAATATACGTTTCAACATTTGCATTTGTATTTGGATCAACGTCACCAAATGTTGTGTTTACACTTAAAGTTCCTGTAGATCCAAGTTTAAGGAACTGATGTTCACTTGAAGTAAACGTAAGAGCAAGGTCAGTAGATTGAGATCCAATCTTTGCTAATGTAGAATCTCCACCAAAAGTAATTGCATTGGTGTTGATAGAGAATGTATCAACAATATTATCTAAAGATGCTGCTTTTGTTGTTAATCCTCCAAAGATAGTTCTAGACCAAGTAAGATCTACTGTACCATTGGTAACAGTTCCTGTTGTATGTGTTGGTGCATTTGCTGGATCAGAATCAAACGTACCAGTCGTATCTACAGTATAAACATTTTCACCGTAATAAACAAATACCGCAGGGTCATTTTGTGGATCTGCAGGAGCGGTTGCAGTAGCACCAGCAACCCATTCTGTGATAGATGAAACATTGGTAATTTCAATATCAGTAATTGCCTGTAATGTAATTTTGGTTTCCTCAACCTGCAGAGATTGAGTGCCATCATTAAAGAATCTGATGGTGTTATCATTATCACCAGGATTTAATTCTGCACTAATAAAAGTATTGCCATCAACGTCTCTTACTCCACCAAGAGAGACAAAGTAAGAACCATTAAATCCTTCAAATCTAGATTCTGTAGTATTAAATCTAATTCCACCAGCATCAGGAGCAGTTAATGGAGGACGCTCTGCAGTAGTACCTGCAGGTACAATAAGTGCCTCACTTCCAGAAATTCTAACTCTAGAACCACTCGCTGCAGAAATCGAAAAATCACCAGCAGCACTTCTAGTTATGCCAGAATTTGTATAATTTACTTCATCATTTACGTTTAATCCAGAAGTAGTAATTGCTTTGAAAGATTTAGATGAAGTTAATCCAGTGTCGTAAGCAACACTAAAAGTATTTTCTGAAGTTACTGGACCAACGGTATATTTGAAATCTTCATAAAGATAAGTTAGTGTTACCGTTCCATTAACAGCAGTACCGCTAGTATGTGTTGGAGCACTTCCAGATAAAGTTCCGCTAGAAGATGTTTGATAAATTAAATTATTATGTCTAATGTAATCTCCAGAACTTACAGGAATATTTGCAGACCATTCAGTAATAGAATATGATCTAAAAGTATCTGCAATCTTTAATTCATCAAATTCTTCATAACCACTTCCCTCGTTATTTACTGTAGTGACAGTAACTGCACCTGTATTTCCTACAGTAAATACAAAATCAGTGGTTGGTTGAACTGTGTTTACTGCATTACCTTGTTCATCAAGGAAAGACATTACTGTATAATCTGCAGTTAGCAAATCATACTGACTATATCCAGATCCACCATCAGTAATAGTAATATCAGTTACTGCACCACTTGAAATAACAATAGTTGCCTCGGCACCAGTACCACCAGAAGCTGACGCCAATGTTGCTACATCAACACTAGCTCCAGATCCCGTTGTTAATGTAGCAGGTGTTAACTGAGCACCACTACCAACAGAAGTTTCAAGAACTACAATGGTTCCCTGTAATGTAGAATCACTTTCAGAAACATAATAGTAGGTTCCTGCTTGTGTTGGAGACCAGGTAATTGTTCCAGTAACAGCACCGTTATTTACAACTGTACCTTCAACATAAGTATTATCATAAGCACCGTTGGTTAATTGCGTAACAATAAAGAAATTGTTACCGCCAGTGCCACCAGCACCAGGTGGAAGTAAGTTTACACTGAAAGATAAATTGTCATTTTTATTGACAGTAATTGTTGGATCTAATCCAGTTGCATCGCCACTAAAAGTATATCCTCCAGCAGATCCACCAGTTGTTGGGTCAGTGACTGTGAATGAATAATTATCGTTACTGGTTAAATCTGAAGTAGAAAATGTTAAACTATCAGTCAGTAAATATCCACTACCAACAGCATTTACTGTTGCAGAAGTTACTGCATTTCCACTAATGACTAAATCTACAGTACCGTTTATACCGTCACCAGTGCTAGTTAAAGGTACATTTAAATAAGTTCCATTTGCATAAGCGGAACCACCATTACCGATATTTAATGTATTTAATTTTGATCCACCAACATCAGTAACAGCAAAGGATAAAGTATCGTCTACTGTATAACCAGTACCCGCACTTGTTACAGTTACACTTGATAATGCATTATTAGCGATGACTACTGTTGCTTGTGCAAAATTTCCTGTACCACCAGTTAAAGGAACATTATAGTATGTTCCATCAACATAGTTAGAACCAGCAACTAAAGTATCAAGAGTTGCAACACCACCACCAGGAAGAGTATCATAAATTAAAGGAATATCGACGTAGGTTCCGTCTGTATATCCCGCACCAGCAGTCGAAACTGTTCCATCAAATGCAATAGTGATGTCTAATGTTAAGTTTGCACCACTTCCACCAGTTACAGGTACATTCGTATAATCACCGTATGTTGAATAACCAGAACCCTTGGTAATAGTTGCTGTACCAAGAGTATTGTTAACTGCGTTTAAATTTTTGTAAAAATCAGTTCTATCTGCAGAGAATCTAGCAATTCTTCCTTGATCGCCAACTACATTAATTTTTCCATGACTTTCACCATATTCTGCATAAAATCCAGTTCTATCCCAAAGTGTGGAAGATGTTGGATCTAAATCAAATTTAATAGATGGTTGACTAATTGAACCCAAAGAAGCTACAAAACTTCCTAATGCTTTTACATTCCCTTGAGTTCTAATATTACCATTAACTTCTAATTTCTCAGCATCATCTGGATTGGTAATATTTGGATCTCCAAAATTATGATCATTCGGGAATCCAACAGAAAGGAAAGAATTATCTGTATTTGCAAACCAAGATGAACCATTTACTTCTAAAGTTCCCTTAGAAGTGGTTTTCTTGTTAGCATAACTTACAGTTAGATTTGGATCTCTACCAGTAATCTCATATACAAAACCAGAACCAGAACTAGTACCAGCAGCAAGAACTGTAATAGTTCCAAGCATTGCTGCATGAGTACCACATTGATAATAGTATGTACCAGCAGTTGAAGGTGTCCAAGATACAGTTGTTGTACCTTCTCCAGTAGGAGCAGGATTACTTACACTAGCACCACCATCAGACACCCTAATGTACATTGGATGTCCAACATATGTTGCACTATTATCAAAGATAATAGTATCACCTGCATTTACAGTAATTGTAGGATCAGGAGCACTTGTAAAAGTGTTAACACGATCCGATCCACTTACAAGATAATCTCCAGTTTGTGAAGTGGTGGTAAAATTAAATGTAGAGGCACTAGCAGTATTGCCCAGATCTGTAGGTGCCGCTGATAACTGATCTCCAATTAAATAAGCACCATCACCAAAATCGGTAATAGTTACTGTTGTGATTCTATTTTCTACAGTATTTACTGTATATGTAAATCCTGTTCCAGGACCAATAGTTCCTGCTGCTGCAGTTAATACGTCATTTGCAGTATAACCAACACCAGGACTAGTAATTGTTACTGATGAAACGTTATAAGATGGATCTGGAGCAACAACAATAGTTGCTCTGGCACCTGTGCCAGTTCCACCAGTTAATTCTACATTTGTATAAGTTCCATCAAGATAATCATTGTTTCCTCCAGCAGTGATACTACCTGTTGCAATGCCACCTGCAGTAGATACAACGGTTGCCTCTGCACCTGTGCCAGTTCCACCAGTTAATGGTACATCAGTATAAGTTCCGACAGGATACCCAGAACCAGCATTAATAGTACCAATAAAATCACTAGAATATACAATTAAATCGTCAAATAATTTAGTATCACCTGTTGCAGTGGTATTGGTTACACTTAAATTACCAATAGTTGCATTAGTGAATGAAGATGATGTGAAGGTAATTGTATTACTTGAAGTAATATTACCTAAAGCAGTAAGATTTCCTGTAACTTCAAGATCATCATCAATTCTAACAATAGGATCAATAACTGTAATTTGTCCTACAAAATCTGTATCATCTACGGAAGAAATATAAAAATATGTTCCACCAGAAGTTGGAGTAAATACAACAGACCCTGAAGTAGCACCCTGGTTTGTTACGCCAGATGCTTCTAATGATGCTTGATACCCACCATTTTGCCCAATACCTGTAACAATGTGGAATGGTTGTCCAGCAGTTGTTACATTAAAAGTAAGAGTATCATTTACATTAGCAGTAATTGTTGGATCATCTCCAGTAGCATCACCAGAGAACGTATAAGAACCTGTACCTAAAGTTACGGTATAATTACTTGAAACACCGACTGCATTTGAAGATAAAATTAAATTACCAGTAGTGGTATCAATAGTAGTTGGACCAGAGACACCTAATTGTAGATCTCTGATATTAATTGGAGATGTTTGAAGAAGATTAGTAGCAGAAACAATATCATTCTGCGAGAAAGTTAAACTACCTACAGTAATGCTAGTAGGAAGAATAGTCGTAGTATCACCAGTACCAGTAACAACCAACTGGTCAAATGTTGTTCCTCCTCCAGAGGTGCCGCCAACAAAAGATACAGTGCCGTTTTCTTGATCTACAAAGAATGCGTTACCAACACGGAAGTCACCGTTTTGGTCCATGCTGGTAAAGAGTGCTCTACCACCATTTGCCTCGACAATCTCGTTTGCCTGATTGACGTTGCTAATATCATTTGTAGCATCAGAACCAGTTCCAACATAACCAAAGTTATGAAGAATACAACGCAATCTTACGCCTTTACCATCTGCAGTAATACCACGCTCACCATATACAGATGCAGAACCAATAGAACGCAGTTCAGCACCAAAGTCGGTGTAATCTGCAAGACCAATGTATTGTGCAGTACCACCTGAGGAAGAACGAATGTCTTGTACTGAAATACTACCGTCTACTACGGTGGTAGCACCATCAAGTCCATTCAAGTG